>ERZ779894.636-NODE-636-length-39801-cov-5.742641_pt1 | contig 39801 bp, 36 predicted proteins | sample MGYA00511587_ERZ779894 | MGnify/ENA primary metagenome ERZ779894 (study PRJEB29588, sample SAMEA2160490) | human gut metagenome | biome: human gut; feature: human-associated habitat; material: faeces | place: Denmark | collected 2008/2010 ... | reverse complement strand
GCACGCTTGCGCTCGCGGGCGGCGTTTCCGCAAACCGGGCGCTGCGCGGCGCCATGCAGCAGCGCGCGGAAGCTGCGGGGCTGCGCTTCTGTTGTCCGGAGTTCCGCTTCTGCACGGACAATGCCGCAATGATCGCCTGCGCCGGGCACTATGCGCTCATGGCCGGTCAGCGTTCCCCGCTTTCGCTCAACGCCGTGCCCGGGCTTGCACTCGCTCCGGAGCCCTCCGCCAAATAGGCAAGAATCCCTTCCACAATCCCGCGCGCCAGCTTCTGCTGGTGCGCTTCTGTTTGCAGGAGCGCCTCATCCTCCGCATTGGAAAGAAAGCCACATTCCACGAGCACCGATGGCGCAGGGCTTTCACGGATCACGAAATAATCCCCGGGGTTGGCGCTGCGCACCGGCCGCCCCACGGCCTCGCAAACGGATGCGATCACACGCTCCGCAAGGCGTTGGCCCTCCGCCGAGCCCTTCATATAAAACGCCATCGGCCCTGAGATGGATGGATCCGTAAAGCGGTTCATGTGCACGCTCACGACAAGATCTACGCCTTCTGTGTTCATGAGCTTCCGCCGGGCCTGCATATCACCCTGTTTCGTGTCCGCAAGCGCATCCTCATCCGTGCGCGTCATGAGCACATTGATTCCCTCCGCCTCAAGCGCATCCCGCACTGCAAAAGCCACAGTCAGGTTCAGCCCGGCCTCCACCACGCCCGTTTTGCTTCCCACCGCACCGCCGTCAACGCCCCCATGCCCCGCATCCACCACGACTGTGTAAGCATGCGCGGGCGTCTCCGCGCCTGCCGCCTCCACACCGGGTGCCTCCGCACCGGGTGCCTCCGCCGCCGGAGCACCGCTTTCCAACATCCGCGCGCCAAATACGCCTACGATACACACAAGTATCCCCATCAGCAGTGTGTTGCACGCGTGCCTGAGCCGCGCATTTGCCTTCCGCTTCCCCATAAAATCACCTCATGGTGATTATATTTGAAAAAAGAGCCGCTTATAACACAGCCATGCACCACTTCCACGCCTTTTTCCTGCCTTTTTCCTGCTTGGCCCTGCATAGACATTGCATGTCCGCATGCATGAATTTTTGAATATTCGCCTTGACAAAGCGGAAATATCCACACCTTCCACAGAGTTATCCACACCCCAATTTGGTGTGTTGTATGCGTTTTGCCATTCTTGTCCACAGAATTAACATGGCGCAGGAACGGATTTTACACATTTGGATGTATGCGCATACACCCGGTATATTCACTTGCGGAAAAACGCGAAAAACCGCAGGCGGGCCAAGCGGCCACCTACGGTTTTCTGCAAATGTATATGCGTTTTGCCGGGTTATACTTTCCCCTCGCTGCGAAGCCATGCAAGTGCATCTGCGATGGTCTCGCGGAAAGGGCGCGTCCGGAAGCCAAGTTCCTTTGCCGCCTTCTCGTGGGAAAACGCCGAATTGCTGCGGAGCGTATAAAGCGAATACCGCGTAAACAGCGGCTTGCGCTTCGTTATGGCCGTGCCAAGGCTGAAGAACGGCAGCGCCATGCACGCAACCCATGTTGGAAGCATGCGGCGCACCTCGCGCGTGCCGGCCTGCTCATGCACGCAGTGCAGCAGCTCGCGCACGGAAATATAGCGGTTGGCCAGAATGTAGCCTTCGCCCTTTTTGCCCATCGTGCAGCAGTTGGCGATGCCCGAGGCAACATCGCGCACATCAACAAAATCGTACCCGCCGTTCACGCCCGCAGGCAGTCTCCCCCGGCATGCGTCGATGAGAAGCTGCGTAACGTTGCCGCCCGCAAGGTCGTTCGGGCCGCAAAGCCCGCCCGGGAACACGATGGAAGCGTCAAGCCCTTCTTCCCGCACGGCACGCAGCACAATCTGCGAAGCCTCCGCTTTTGTTTTTCCATAAAAGCCTTTGATCTTCGCCGGGTCGAAATCGTCCACCTCGGTGATGACCTGCCCGTGCGGCAGCTCGGGCAGAGCGTGTACAGAGCTCACATATACCAGTTTTTTCACATGCGACGCAACGCATTGCGACACCACGTTGCGTGTGCCCTCCACGTTTACCGCATGCACGCGCTTGTTGTAGTTCCAGCCGATTGAAACAATCCCCGCACAGTGGATCACGTAAAGCTCCGTTTCCGGAGGCGCTTCAAAGAACCTGCGCAGGGATGCGCAGTCCAGCACATCGCCCTCAAACAGCTCCAATTCCTTCGGAAGGAGCTTTGCCGCCTTGTCCCCCGGCAGAACGAGCGCGCGTACCAGCGCGCCCCGGGAAACCAGTTCATGCGCCACGTTGTTGCCCAAATTGCCTGCGGCGCCCGTCAAAAGATACAGCCGTTCCATCTTGCACACCTCGCCTTAAAAATAGAATGAATCGCTTTGATGCCGGTATGACGTTTGGCGATGCAATTATGCAACATGGTGTTGAATATCTTTCCTGATATAATTATACTAACGGTATATCGCGCGCTCAACCGCCAAATCCGCGGTGAACGCAAGATAGCCGACATATCTGCCGCGCGGTGTCGGTTATCAATGTGAACGTTTTGTAGCAGGCGCGCCATATTGCAAATTCAAGGAGGACACGCCCATGAAAAGCGACCGCCGCGTGCGCTATACGCGCATGGTATTAAAGCAGGCATTGCTTTCGCTTATGCTGGAGCGGCCCATCACCCGCATCACGGTGACGGAGATCTGCGAGCGGGCGGAGGTAAACCGCGCCACCTTTTACGCGCATTATGCCGATCCATACGATCTGCTTGCGCGCATTGAAAACGAATTGTTTGAATCCATCCGGCGTTCCATCGCGGGCGGACTTTCTTCGGGCAGCCTCCGGCGGATCCTGACCGATATCTGCAGTTCCATCCGCGAAAACGGAGCGCTTTGCCGTGTGATCTTCAGCGAATACGGCGATCGGGAATTCCTTGAGCGGGTGCTCAACATCGCGCGTGTGGAAAGCGTGGCGCTCTGGCGGAGCATCGTCCCGCATGCGGGGGAACGGGAGCTTGAGCGGATGTATGCGTTTTTCTCACAGGGGAGCGCCGCAGTGATCCGGGGCTGGGTGCTTTCCGGCATGCAGGACGCGCCGGAGGAAATCGCGGCTTTCCTCGAGCGCATCAGCATGGGCGGGCTTGCCCAAATCGCGGGAAATCCGGAGAAGTCAGCGGAATTCCTTGTAAAATAGGGAGCGCGCGCTTATAATAAACTTGATGGAGTATGCAAATGAAACCTTGAATCCCGGCGGCCTGCTTTCGCTTGTGTCAGCCGGTTTGCCGGAGCTTCGCCGCCGTGATCCGCGGCAGATGAGCCCGCTCGTGCTCGCGTACATCGGGGATACGGTGTACGATCTTTTTGTGCGCACGCTGCTTTTGGAGCGTTCGGATGCAACCGCTCACGGCATGCATATTGAGGCCGCGAAACGTGTTTGCGCCGCAGCGCAGGCGGAGGCGTTCCGCCGCGTTGAACCGCTTCTGACCGAGGAGGAGCTTGCCGTGTTCAAGCGCGGCCGCAACGCGCACATGGGCACCGTACCGAAAAACGCGCGCATCGCGGATTACCGCGCAGCCACGGGGCTTGAAGCGCTCCTTGGTTACCTTTACCTTTCCGGGCAGGATGCACGCCTTGCTTCGCTCGTGCGCGCGGCGCTCGCGGAAGAGGCCGGCAATTGATGCGGCGTCAGCTCCCTCTGCCGGCGCTTTGCGTTTCTGCTGCAAATTAGCTTTTTAATTCCCGTAAACCGTTTGTTTTCCAAAGGAGGTTCCCATGCCCGAAACCCAGCTCAACGTCCGCCTGCTTTCCCACACGCCGGACCCCGTCACCGCCATCGCGCTTGCCGGCCGGCTCTGCTACAGCGACAGCGACATCCTCTCCCTCCGGGAAGGCGTCCGCGGGCGCGCGCCGCAGTTTGTGGAAAAGCTCGCCTCCTTGGGCCACCTTTCGCCGTTTGAGCATGCGTCGTTCACCTTCGGCGCAGAAGGCGTTTCCCGGGCGCTCCTTGCGCAGATCACGCGGCACAGGGTCGCAAGCTTTTCCGTGCAGTCCCAGCGTTATGTGAAGCAGAACAGCGGAGCCTATCTTGTGCCGCCTTCCGTCGCGGCGCTGGGCGAAGAAGCTGTTGCGCGGTTTGAGGTGCAGATGGACACCATCTGGAACTTTTACGGCGAATGGCTTGCAGCGGGCATCCCCGCGGAGGACGCGCGCTTTGTGCTGCCCAACGCTGCGGAAACGCGCATGGTGTTCACGATGAACGCGCGGGAGCTTCTGCATTTCTTCTCCCTGCGCTGCTGCAGCCGGGCGCAGTGGGAAATTCGCCGCCTTGCCTGGTGCATGCTGGGGCTCGTGCGCCGGGAGGCGCCGGAGCTGTTCGGGCACGCCGGCCCCGCCTGCGTATCCGGCGCATGCTCCGAAGGGAAGATGAGCTGCGGCAAACAGGTGGAAATGCGCAGGCGTTCCGAAGCGCTTACGGTGCTTGCATCAGGCGGCGCGGATGATGAGGCAATCCTTAGCTGGGTGCTTCAAAACATTTACAACGAGAACTGACACAGCCGGATTGCGGCGGAAAGAGGATCAGCATGGCATATGACAACAAGCGCCGCGGGCGCGAACAGAACGGTGAAACGCCGGTGCGCTTTAAGGACGGGCAGCCCGTGTTCCGAGAGGAACGCTCCTATGGAACTTCCAGGGGAAGCTCCTACGAAAAAAAGAGCTACGGCGATAAACCTTACAAAAAAGGCGATGCGGGAAGCAGGCCTTATGGCAGCAAGCGCCGGGAGGATGGCGACAAGGATTCCGGCAGGAAGCGCTATGAAGGCGATGAAAAGCCCTACTACAAAAAGCGCTACGGCAGCGAGGAAGGCGATGCGCCGCGCGCCTACGGCAAGCAGCCTTACAGCAAAAAAAGCCAGGGTGAAGCGGGCGTGCGCACGCGGTATGGCAAGCAGCCCTATGAAAAGAAGACGGCCGAGCCAGAGTGCAAAAGCGTGGAAAGCCCTGCGGATGCGCCGAACGCACGCGCGGATGAGCTGCCCTACCTTGTGATGGGGCGCAACGCCGTGCGCGAGGCCATCAAGAGCGGCCGCAGCATTGACCGCATCCTCGTTTCCCGCGAGCCGGACGGCTCCCTCCGCGAGATCGTGTCCCTGGCGCGGGACCGCAACCTCCGGGTGGATGAAGTCGGCCGGGAAAAGCTGGACGAGCTTTGTATGCCCTTTGGCCACGGCGGCAAAACCGGCAACCATCAGGGCATTGTGGCGCAGGTTCCGGGCGTGGAATACTGCGAAATTTCCGATATGCTCGACGCCGCAAAGGCCAAAGGTGAGGCCCCCTTCCTCATCCTGCTCGACGGCATTGAAGATCCGCACAACCTTGGCTCCATCATCCGCAGCGCTGTCTGCGCGGGCGCACACGGCGTGATCCTGCCCAAGCGGCGCGCGGTTTCCGTTACGGCGGCAGCCTGCAAGGCTTCCGCAGGCGCGGTGGAATATTGCAAGGTGGCGCGCGTTGCGAACCTTTCCGGCGCGATTGCCCGCCTCAAGGATGAGGGGCTCTGGATCGCGGGTGCGGATATGGGCGGAACGCCCATGGCGGAGGCAAAGCTTGAAGGCGCGCTTGCGCTTGTGATCGGCAGCGAAGGCGAGGGCATCAGCCGGTTGGTTCGTGAATCGTGCGATTTCATGGTATCCATTCCCATGTATGGCACGCTCGATTCGCTCAACGCTTCCGTTGCGGCAGCGGTGCTGATGTTTGAAAAGCGCCGCCAGGACAAGGCGGCTGCAAAAAAATGAAGGACAGTCGGGCGGCGCAAGCCGCCCCTTTTTGAAACGGAGGGAACGACATGCGCGAAGAAGTCGATTATTTGAGCATGACGGACGAAGCGCTCGTCGCGCGTTCCCACGCGGGGGATACGCGGGCGGACGAAGCGCTTTACGAACGGTATAAAAACGTAGTTCGCATGAAAGCGCGGCCATACTTCCTCATCGGCGCGGACCGGGAGGATCTGGTGCAGGAGGGGATGATCGGCCTTTACAAGGCCATCCGCGATTATACGCCGGACCACAATGCCGGCTTCCGTTCGTTTGCGGAAATGTGCATTGTGCGCCAGCTCATCACGGCCATCAAAAGTGCAACTCGCAAAAAGCACGCGCCGCTCAACACCTATGTTTCCTTCTATGGCAGCGCTTATTCTGAGGAGGAAAAAGAACGCACGCTGCTTGATACCATGGCAACGGTGCGCACCGAAAGCCCGGAGGATGCGTTTATTTCCAAAGAAAATATGGAGCGAATCCTCGGCAGCATCGAAAAGCTGCTGACGCCGCTTGAAAAGCAGGTGCTCGATCTGTTCATGGATGGCTACTCTTACCAGCAGATTGCAGCGATGCTCGGCCGCGGAACAAAAACCGTGGACAACGCGCTGCAGCGCATCAAGCGCAAGCTGGAAAAGTATTTGCAGGAGGAGTGAGCGGATGCGATGCTGCTCGTAGTGCGCAAAGGTCGCGCTGATACGGGCAATCCCCCGGCAAGGCCGCATTGATTGCCCACAATTCGCAAAGGGCGCACTAATACGGCAATCCCCCGTCAGCGGCTCGCGCCGCTGCCACCCCCTTTCAAAAAAGGGGCTTTTGGAAAGCGGTAAACAAAAAAGGCTCCTTTCTGAAAGGAGCTGTCGCCGCAGGCGGCTGAGGATTGCCCTTATCCCGCAGCAACGTGGCCAATGCTGTGAGCAATGCGCGCCGGTCAAGGCTGTATGCGCCCTTGTTCTCCGATGGTACACAGCCGCTGGAAATAAAAAACGCTTGCAACTTCCCTTACGTCAGAATGTAAGATAAGGGCAGGAAAGGGGGCTGCATATGAAAATCAAAGAGGTATGCGAACGGACGGGGCTCACCGAGCGCACCGTACGTTTCTATATGCAAAAAGGGCTGATCGCGCCCAAGGGAGAATGGCGCAACGGCCGGGAATACAGCGAGTTTTCCGAACCGGACGTGGAGATGCTGCAGGCGGTTGCAACGCTGCGGGAGCTTTCGTTTTCTATTGATGAAATTCTGACCATGCAGCGCACGCCCGGGGCGATTCCATCCATCGTGGAAGCCCGGCGGGATGCTGCGCGCACACAGCATGAAACTGCTGAAAACGCGTATGCGGTGCTGGGGAGGCTTGATCCAAACGGCGTTTCGGATGTCACTGCCCTCGCTGCGCGCGTCCGGGAGGCCGCGGCTTTCCGGCCGCACCCCACGCCGCCGCCCCGCCCGAAGGAGATCAACAATTCCGGCATGGGCGACCGCTGCAACCAGGTTCCGTTTGAACTTAAGGAAAAGTGGAACTGGGGCGCATTTCTGATGCCCGTAATCTGGGGCCTTGCCAACCATGTGTATCAGGCGCTCTGGTGTTTCGTGCCCATCATCGGGTTCTTTTATTCCTTTTATCTCGGCGCGCACGGCAACGAGTTCGCATGGAAACACCACTATTGGGAAAGCGTGGAGGAATTCCGCCGTGTGCAGCGCAAGTGGGCGGTTTGGGCGATCTGCATCAACGTGGCAATTCTCGCGCTGTACGTGGGCACAGCTATCTCCAGCAACCGCGCCGCAAAGCAGGCAGAATTGATTTATGAAACCCACCTTGCCGCACTGGAGGAATCCATAAAAAGCACGCCGGAATGGCAGGAGCTGACCGAAGGCCGCGCGGAATGGACGGACGAACGCGCCCGGGAAGCATTTGATGCGTTCCCCTCGGAACAGGCGCGGCAGGATGCGGGCGTGTTCAACCGAAGCGACACGTTCTACCTTGAGCCGGACGCGTATTATCAGGTGCTCCGCTCCAGCTTCACCGAGTTCGGCAAAGGGCAGAACGCGGCCATCGCCCCAAACGGCGCGGTTGTGTTCGACGATGCGGACAAGGCGCATGCGGTATATTCCTGCCGCATCCTGCTCTCCAACGGCGAGGTCTGGGATTTGAAGTACGACACGAGTACGGACGCACACGATTCCGGCGTGACGGCCACGCTCGATGCGGAACAGACGGCAGAGCGGCGCGCCTACTGGGAAGCTGTGCAGCGCGCGGCGGCATATTTGCAGGAATACACCGCACAAAAGACAGAGGAAATCTCTGCGAGCGCGCTCTGGCAGGAAAAGATTGGCCCGGATTACGCCTTTACCGAAGGTCCGGCGCCTGCTTATATTTCCTATGATAAGGTCTACAATGGCGGCGATGTGGAATGCGGCGGATATTACGCCGGGGTCCGTGCGGCGGACGGCACGCTCTGGCATGTGCACATCGATGTGAATTATGATGAGGCATCCGGCAAGGACATGGAAGGCGAGCTTCGGATCGAGGAAGTTACAGAAGAAGCCGTCAATTGACGAAGCATACGGCATCGGGATACAATCCCCTTCGCTGTGTTCGCTGCCCGCAATTCGTAAGGGTCGCGCTGATGCGGGCAATCCTCCGTCAGCACCTTCGGTGCTGCCACCTCCTTTCAAAAAGGAGGCTTTGGGGACGCAATAATAAAAGGCTCCTTTGGCAAAGGAGATGTCGCCGCAGGCGGCTGAGGATTGTCTTACCCCCGCCGGCACAGCTTGCTTCGCACTGTTCTCGCTCGGCTCCGCCCCTTTCAGGGAGTTTCCGTTGCCGGCGCAGGGAGACGTTGCGGCGGGGCAGCGAGACTGGTATAATAATTGATACAATTTGGCAATCTCTATTCGCTGGAGGCTTCCCATGACTCCTTCCCCTTATATCGTCGGCGTGGGCGCCGCAAACGCGGACATTCACGGCAGAAGCCGCGCCGCGGTGAACCTCAGGGATTCCAACCCCGGCACAATGCGCGTTTCCGTGGGCGGAGTAACGCGCAACATCCTTGAAAATGCGGCGCGCCTTGGGCTTGATGCACGGCTTGTGAGCGCCGTGGGCGGCGATGTGTTCGGCCGGCTGATTCTTGCGCGCAGTGCAGCGGCGGGCATGGATGTGTCAAACGTCCTTGTGCTGCCGGACGCTGCCTCAAGCACATATATGACGGTGTTGGAGCCTTCCGGGGAGATGTTCGTCGCAGTATCGGACATGTCCATCCTGGCGCAGCTCCCGGAGGCATACCTTGCAGAACGGGTGCCGCTTCTGCATGGCGCCGCAGCCATCGCCTGCGACCCAAGCCTGCCGGAGGAGACGATCCTCCACCTGCTTGCGCTTGCGGGGAAAACGCCCGTGTTTGTGGATCCGGTTTCCACCGCATATGCAAGGAAGCTCCTGCCGCATGTGGGGCGCTTCCACACCGTGAAACCCAACCGCATGGAACTTTCCATCCTTGCAGAAATGGATGCAGGGGAAGATGCCGCGCTGAAACCGGCCATCGCCCGGCTGCTTGAAAAGGGCTGCCGCCGCGTGTACGTAACGCTCGGGCCGGAAGGCTGCTGCTACGGCGACGACAGCGGCCTGTTCCTTCGTGCAAAGCTTCGCCCCATTGTGCGCATGGAAAACGCCACAGGTGCGGGCGATGCCTTTACTGCCGCAACGATTTACGGCCATGTGCACGCCCTCCCGCCGGAGGAAACGCTTAACCTTGCGCTTGCGGCGGGCAGTGTGGCCATCCGCAGCGCGGAGACCGTAAGTCCGGAAATGAGCATCCCTCTGCTCCGGGAAACGATCCTGCGCGACAGCCTTTGAGCGGGGGACCAACAACCCAGAAACAACCCAGAAAAGAACAGGAGAGAAACACGATGTATATCAAAAAGGAAGATCAGGCTGCAACGGTGCGGCAGACCGTTATGGGAGGCAAAGGGGAGATCCTTTCCCGCATCTTTCTCGACTCGAAAGATGCTGCCGGTGCAGGCAGGCTGTTTGCGGTGAACACAATCGCCCCGGGCTGCTCCATCGGTTACCACAGCCATGAAGGGGAATTTGAGATCTATTATATTCTCAGCGGCACGGCAAAAATCGTGGACGATGGGGAGGAATACCTCCTGCATGCCGGCGATATGATGCAGTGCAAAAGCGGGCACGCGCACAGCATTGAAAATGCGGGGGAGACGCCGCTTGAGCACATAGCGCTCATCCTGTATGAAAACCCGGCGCACGTCACCGATTAAGCGCGTTGTTTATGGGGGAATGCGTTGAATTTTTTCGTCAAATCTCTTGCGCTTGCTCTTGACAATCAGGATGTGATGCGCTACAATAACAAAGCGCGTGGAAAGCGCGTATGCGCCCGTAGCTCAGCGGATAGAGTGCCCGGCTACGAACCGGTAGGTCACAGGTTCAAATCCTGTCGGGCGCGCCACATCGGAGCAAGCAACAGAATGCTTGCTCCGATTTCTTTTTGGGAACTGGGCCGCTTATGCCGCTGTTCCTCCTTTTCCGCAAAACGCCACGCTCCGCCCAGCTGTTCGCTTGCAAGCGCGCTCACAACGCTTTGCTGTCGCTGCCAACTTTTTTCGGTTTCGCCGTGCTGCGGCACATCTTATGATCAAAGGAAAACAAAAGCGTCATCTTGGGATGGCGCTTTTGTTTTCTGTTCAACCGAACGCATTTGAAGCCGCGGCCGGGGTGCAGCATCATTTCCCCGCTTCCGGCGCATGCTAAAAAGAAAAAAGGCGGTGAAACGAATGCACGAATATCTCGCTGCATTGAATCCGGAGGAACGGCAAACGCTTACGCGCATGGAGGATGAATTCAGGCAGGAACACGGCAAAGCGGTGGTTCTCCTGGCTTTCGTGGTGCCGAACCAGGAGGGCGCTCTGTAACAAGCCAAAATGGCCCGCGCTGCAGAACCGGCGCGGGCCATTGTTTCAGCGCTCCCATTGAACAGGGCAGCCGCTGCGCCAAAGGCACGCGGCGCTCACCCCACATCCGCCGCGCTTTCGCTTGAAACAATCCTGCCGTCCGAAAGGCGGATCACTTCATCGGCCTTATCCGCAATGCCCATATCGTGCGTGACGACGATCACGCAATACCCGTCCTCATGCGCAAGGCGCTGCAGGATGGAAACCACAACCGCGCCGTTCTCTTCATCCAAATTGCCGGTGAGTTCGTCTGCAAGGATGATCTTTGCACCGCCCGCAAGCGCCCGGGCAATCGCCACGCGCTGCTGTTCCCCGCCCGAAAGCATCGCCGGGAAACGCTTTAAATGCCCTTCGTCCAACCCCACGGAAAGCAGCTTCTCCTTTGCGATGGCCTTCGCCTCCGTCAGCGGTGTTTTCTTAAGCTCCAGCGGGTAGGTGACGTTTTCAAGCACCGTAAGCAGCGGGAACAGGTTATAGCTCTGGTAAATAACGGCGACGTCATCCCGCCGGTATTCGTCGCAGTCAAGCTCGGCCGTGGGTTTTCCGTTGAAAAGCACTTTCCCTTCCGTGGGGAAATCCAGCCCCGCAAGCAGGGAAAGCAGCGTGGTTTTTCCGCTTCCGGAGCGGCCCACGAGCGCGTAAAAGCGCCCGCTTTCAAATTGGTAATCCACGCCCTTGAGCGCCTGTACGGTCTGGTATTTGTTGCGGTATGCATACGCGGTTTTCTGTAGCTGCAGCTCTGCCATAATGATCCCCTTTCTGTTTTTCCATACTGGTTCTATTGTTTTATTCCCGTGCCGCCATCAGCTTCAACACGTTGACGCGCGCGAAGTGGAGCGCCGCCGCCGCGCCGCCGAAAAGATAACACGCGAGCACAAGCGCGATGCTCAGAAGGCAGAGCGCATCCCTGCCTGAGATCAAAAATGCCGCAAGCGCGCCGAGCGCTGCACCGGAGGCCGCCTGCATGGCCGTTTCAAGCAGGAGCGTTGCGAACACGCGGCGCCGTTTTGCGCCGAGCGAGCGCATTACAGCCGCTTCGCGCCGCCGCCCGCGCAAAAGCAGGAAGCTCAGCACAAAGCCAATCGCGGCCGCAAATGCAAACAGAAGCGGCAGAAGCGCTTTCAGCAGCTCAATATGCCGCTGCAGCTGTGTCGTCACGCTCAGCAGCAGCGCGTCGTTCACCACAAGGCGCGTCATCCCGCCGTCCAGCCGGAGTTCCCGCATCTGCGCTTTAAATGTACCGAGTTCGCGGGTGTTGCAAAGCTCCATTTCAAGGCCGCAATACGAAAACGGCATCCCGTTTTCTTCATACAGCCCGCGCAGAACAGGAAGCGGACAATAATACGTTACGCCGTTGTATCCATCATACTCGCTGCCATACAGCCCAACCACCGTAAGCACAGCCACTACGCTGCGCCGCGTCCGCATCGGAAGCCGGGCTTCCTCCCCAAGGGCAAGCTCCGCGCTGCGCGGTGCAATGCACACGGCCTGCTCCCCGGCGAACAGGCTTTCATCGTACCCTTCCAGCCATTCAATGCCGGGCGCATATTCCAAAAGCGCAGCATCCATTTCGATGGAGTCGAGCGCGCGCAGGGTATCCCTGGAATGCACCTGACATTCCGCGGCAGCACGTGAAGCCGCCACAAACCCGCTTGAAAGAATCTGCTGATACAATTCATCGTTAAAGCGGGGCGGCTGTGTTGCGGAAGCACCCATGATATAAGCGTTCACAGGAATGGTGGCGTAGGCGTTTTCAAGCTCCGCCTCGCTCATGGTTATGTTGTTTGCGAATATGGAAATAAAGGCCGCAAGCGCCGCCACAAGGGCTATTACCGCAAGGTTTGAACGCGGATTCCTTGTGAAGCTTATCCATGCCATGTACATGGGTTATTCCTCCTTTTCGCCAAGCAGCGCCATGGGCGAGCGTTTTGTCTGGGGCGCGATGAACACGAGCGACAGCAGCAAGAACGCCGCGCTTACCGCAGCGAAGGCTGCGATGGCAAGCGCCGGGTCGCTTTCCAGTGTAAAGTCGAATTCATTGCTTTTGCCTTCCCCCATCATGGCGGTGAAGGTAGTGTCGGCGGCATTTTCATCGGCACTTTCAACTACCTTTTGGGCAACCTCGGTGGATATTGCGCTGCCCGCATAGGCTCCTATGCCCGCGCCCAGCGCGCATACAAGGGCTACGGCGGCAAGGGCAATAACAAGCGCCTTGCGCCTTGGCGTGCCGAGCATACGCATTATGGCCAGCTCCCTTCGGCAGCGGAGCGCCTGCACAAGGCTCAACACCACGACGGCCAGTCCCACCACCGCTATGGCGCAAATCAGCGTTATGCCGCTTATCCTTGAAAGCTGTGTAAGCCCCGGGGCAACGAAGGAATACCCTTGGTCATACACGGTAAGGCGAAGCTCGAAGGGTGCAGGCTCCCCCTCCGGCGGTACCATAAGGGGCGAAGATTGTATATGGTTTATGAAGTCTATCGCCTTGTCATTATCCAGCCGTATCGACGTGGTGTATTTGTACAGATACGGCTCGGGGGCGTTTTCCACGGAGCTTTCCGGGATAATGCAGTGTACCATGTGCAGCTTGTCTATGCCGCTGTTGTATTTCTTGTGCTGATATTGTTCCACGCGGCCGTCGAACATGCCTACGATGGTGTATTCGCCCTCGTCAAAAAAGCCGTCTGTTTCGTCCGTATAGGCAGAATAGTGCCATTCCATAGTGGGGTCATTATTGTCCGGGTCGTCGTTGTACTGCTCCGGCTCACAGCCGTAAAAGGCGAGCTGCAGCGTATCGCCAATCTCCCAGCCGTTCAGCTGAGCCATTGCCGAGCTTACGACGCATACCCTTTCGCCCGCGTCATATTCTTCCCGCGTAAAGGCGCGTCCCTCTGATATAAACACATTGCCGCTGTGGAAGGGGCGCATGACGCCCATGTCCCGCGTGGTTATGGCGGTAAGGGAGTTCGTGTTTATCTTGAGTGCCTCTATGGCCTCCGTGAAGTACGCGCCCTGTTCCGTTTCAAAAAAACCATCGCTATATTCATCGATTGGCAGATACGGCATGATCGCGGTATTGTCCAGCAACAGGCCGAACATGGTGCTTTGCCTTAGGGACTGCTTGGAATAAGGGAAGTTTCTGGGGTTGTGGAAGGGGTCGGTGGAAAGCATGGCGGAGGATACCGCGCCGCTTTCTCTAAACGCTCCGTCTGCACCGTAGCTTTGGCTGGGCTCCACCCAGCTCAGCATAACAATATATTGTTTGCCCGGCTCGAGTACGAAGCTTCCCGGCAGATATTCGCTGCCAAGGTCGAACATTTCCGGCAGACCGACAGCGGAGGCAGACAGCATTTCCGGCAGCATTCTTACGGTGAAAAGGGTCAGGCTTCCGCTGTATTTATAAAACGGGCTTGCGGAAAAGCTTACGGTAAGCGGTATCTGGGCTTTGCCGCTGCCCGGTTGTATCACAAGGGGCACTTCACCATCATAGGTAAATATGATAATATCGTCCAGCCCGGGAAAGCGGTTGCAGTCCATGCCAAAGCTAAGCTGATTTTCGCCCTTAACCCACGCGCCGAACCGCATGCGCATATCAATAAGGCTTGCGCCGGGCGCGTTTCGTAACTCTGTAATGTCCAGCTTTTCTTCGGTAGCGGCGGCGGGAAGCAGTACAGTCTCAGTCAGTTCCGGCGGAATCTTTAATATGCCGGTCTCGGGGTCTGTGTATTTGTCCCGTTCCTCGCGGGTAAGGCTCCCTGTCAATCTGCTTATAGGAGTATAAACCTCCGGCACGGCTATTGTCGTAAAAACCTCGTCCGCCGCCTTTATATTGGCATTTGCGTTGGCGCTGAGATTCAGCCCAACGCACAGCATAGCCGACGCAAGCGCGGAGGCCAAGAGGAACACGATAAGCTTCACCGGGGAGCGAAGGAGCTGCATCATGCTAGTTTTAATTGCCATAGCATTCCCCCTGATATTGACTCAAGGGTGCGCAAGGAAGCGCGCACCCTTGCATGAGTTGTGCTGTATTTCACATATTTCTATACGCTTCTACTATGCAGGTCTTCCGCATTCATCACAGATGCGAGTCGTAACAGTTTGTCCATTGGCCGCATCATATTCGACCTCCCAAAAAAACGGCCCCAGGTGATGCCATTTAATAGTTACATCCTGCGATGTCTGACGGCCACATTCCCTACAAAAATATTTGTTGACCCACGTACTATAGCAACCTCTGTCACTCTCTTCCCATCCAGTAGGATCGCTTCCGCAAGCATGGTCACAATCCCACAACGGCATAATATCGCCTTCCGCGAACGCCATGGGGAAGCTGCCAAGCAGGAACAGAGCAGCCAACATAAATACCACTAATTTTTTCATGATTTTGCTTCCTTTCTTTTTCGCTTGGATTTGTCCTGTGGATACGTTGAGAAAGTACAAAAGATACCACGTCTTAAAACGTGACCCCCAATAACTCTTCATGGCTTAGTCTGTACTTCTCCTCCCGCTCACCTGCCGGGCGGGGACAAACTCGGATCAAACGGAAACAAAAGTTAAAACGGAATTTATATAGAAACGTAAAATTAACGGTTTGCTATGGTTTTATCTTAGCAGACGGCATAGTTTGCGTCAATCTGCAATTTACCAATTAACAGGCTGTTTACAAAGTGACTGCGCTGCCGTTTATACAGGGTACGCCATGCAAAAGGCAGGCCCAGAGCGGCGCTATGCCGGCTCTGTTCTTACAATGTAACCTTAGCGAATTCAAGCATTTTTCGGTATTTTTTACTTAAAAAGTGCAGAAATTGCACAAAAACCAGAAAGTTTGCGTTACATTCTGAATAAATGCAACCTTGCGGGGGACATGCGCGGCAAACCGGCGTTATGATATGGACGCATGCGGGTGGGCGTGGTAAAATAACGAGCATGATTTATTCGGTGAAAGGGGCTCGGACACATGTGGTTTTGCCCGCTTTACAGCGGCTCATCCGGCAATGCACTGCTCATCGCGGCGGACGGCGCTGCGATTTTGGTAGATGCGGGCCTGCCGGGGCGCGTTGTTGCGGATGCGCTTGCGGAAGCGGGCGTTGCACCGGAGCAGCTTTCGGGCCTTCTTATTACCCATGAGCACAGCGACCACGTTAAGGGCGTAGGGGTACTGGCGCGGCGCTATCGCTTGCCGGTGTACGCCAACGCCGGAACCTGGCGCGGCATGCTGCCGCTCATCGGGGAGATTCCTTCCGCGCAGGTGCGCATGTTTGAAACCGAACGGGATTTTTATCTCGGCGGCGTGAATGTGCTGCCGTTCAAAACCCCGCACGATGCAAACGAATCTGTGGGCTTCGTATTCCGCTGCGGCGGAAGCAAGCTTTCCATCCTGACAGATGCGGGCCACGTCAGCGAGCGCATGCTGGATGCGGTGGCGGGAAGCAGCCTCATCCTGATCGAATCCAACCACGATGTAGACATGCTCAAAGCCGGTCGGTACCCTTATCCGCTTAAAAAGCGCATTTTGGGCGATTTCGGGCACCTTTCCAACGATGCCTGCGGCGCAGCGCTCACCGCGCTGTATGGCCGTGGCGTGCGCCGCGCGGTGCTTGGCCACCTGAGCCGGGAAAACAATTTTGAATCCCTTGCGCTTGAAACCGTGCGCGGCGCGCTCCGCGCAAGCGACATTCCGGACGAAGCGTTCGCGCTTTCCGTGGCGCACCGCGACCGGGTTGGGGAACGATATCAAATTGATTGAGGGGAATTGCTTATGACCATCCGCATTCTGTGCATCGGGAAGCTGAAGGAACGCTTTTATGCAGATGCCGTGACGGAATTCGTAAAGCGGCTTTCGCGCTATGCTGCGGTTGAGATCGTGGAACTTGCGGACGAACGCGCGCCGGAGCAGCTTTCCCCGGCACAGCGGGAGCAGGTAAAATCGGCCGAAGGCAGACGGATGCTTGCGCGCATCGGCGAGGGGGAATTCCTCGTTACGCTCGACCAACGCGGCGCGGAGCTTTCAAGCGAACAGCTTGCCGCGCACATGCAAAGCTGGATGGGCGCGGGCAAAAGCCGCATTGCGTTTGCCATCGGCGGCTCGCTCGGCCATTCTGCGGAGGTGCTCGCGCGGGCAGATTTCCGCCTTTCCTTTGGAAGGCCGACCTTCTCGCACCAGATTTTCCGCATCATGCTGTTGGAGCAGGTCTACCGCGCCTTCAAAATCATGAACGGGGAACCGTATCACAAGTAATGGGGGATTCCCGCAAGGGTTGCGGGATATGGCAATCCCCCGTCAGCACCTTTCTAAAGGGGGCTTTTGAGGCGCTGCAACCCAAAAGGCTCCTTTCTAAAAGGAACTGTCCGCGCAACGGACTGAGAATTGTTCTTACCTCCGCAAACGCGACTTACTTCACCGCAGGCGACCGAGGGTTGCCTTGTCTCCGTTGAACACGGTGCGCGCAGAGAGCGGCTCACGTTGCCCACAGAAGAAATTGAAAGAAGTATGCCTATGTTCGTTCAGCCCGCCGCGCGGGAAACGCTCGCGCTCCTCGACACCCTTGAAATCGAATACCGCTACTACAACCACGACCTTGCACGCACCATGGCGGATTGCGAGGGCATCGGCTCGGATGTGGGCGCGCAGCATTTCAAAAACCTGTTCCTTGCCGACCGCAAGCGCAGCGTGTTCGTGCTGCTCCTGCTTTCCCCGGAAAAAACGTTCCGCACGGGAGAGATTTCCCGCCAGCTCGGCACATCCCGCCTTTCCTTCTGCACGCCGGAGGAGCTCATGGACAAGCTTGGCCTCCTGCCCGGCTCCGTCACGCCCCTTGCGCTTGCGCGGGAAAGCGCGCGCGGCATCACCGTGGCTGTTGACCGCGACATTTTAAGCATGGAGACCATCTGCGCGCACCCCTGCGCGGCAAACGCCTCCGTTGCCCTTTCCCGGGAAGGGCTGTTCCGCTTCCTCACGCATTGCGGCAACGAAATTCGTTATGTAGATGCGGTGTAAAACGCACATTCGCGCTTTTTGCGTTGACATCTTCCATAATATTTTAGATAATAGTCTGTATTGTACGGAACCCGTGCAAAATATGACTGTTATTTTTTATGAAAGGGCGTGAAACGAATGGAAGAACTCAAAGCGGCGCCGAAAAATTTTATCGAGGAATTCATCGAGCAGGATATCGAACAAAAGGGGTTGTCGCACATCCAAACGCGCTTCCCGCCCGAACCGAACGGGTACCTGCACATCGGCCACGCGAAGGCGCTGTTCGTTGACTTTTCAATGGCCGAAAAGTTCGGTGGCAAATGCAATCTGCGCTTTGACGATACCAACCCCACCAAGGAAGATGTGGAATACGTTGACGCGATCAAGTACGACATCCATTGGCTGGGGTTCGACTGGGACCAACTGCGCTTCGGCTCGGAATATTTCGACACCTGTTATGCGCTTGCCGTAAAGCTCATCAAAAAGGGCGTTGCGTACGTGGACGACCTCACCAAGGATGAGATGCGCGAATACCGCGGCACATTGACCGAACCCGGCAAAAACTCCCCCTGGCGGGAACGCAGCGTGGAGGAAAACCTGGACCTGTTCACCCGCATGAAGAACGGCGAGTTCCCGGACGGCAGCCGCACGCTCCGCGCCAGGATCGACATGGCCTCCCCGAACATCAACCTGCGCGACCCCGCGCTTTACCGCATCCTGCACATCCCGCATCATCAGACGGGGGACAAGTGGTGCATTTATCCCATGTACGATTTCGCGCACCCGATTCAGGACGCGATTGAAGGGATCACGCATTCGCTCTGTTCGCTGGAGTACGAAGCGCACCGCCCGCTGTACGACTGGGTGGTTGAACAGTGCGAGTTTGAACACAAGCCGCGGCAAATCGAGTTCGCCCGGCTGAACCTGACCAACACCGTCATGAGCAAGCGTTACCTGCGCCGCCTGGTGGAAGAAGGCTACGTTTCCGGCTGGGACGATCCGCGCATGCCGACGCTCTGCGGCCTCAGGCGGCGCGGCTACACGGCGGAAGCCATCAAAGATTTCCTGGTTCGCGCGGGCGTGGCGAAGGCGGATTCCGTGGTGGACACCGCGATGCTTGAGCATTGCCTCAGGGAAGACCTCAACGCCCATGCCTACCGCATGATGGCCGTGCTCGATCCGATCAAGGTCGTCATTGAAAACTGGCCTGAGGACAGGTTTGAAGAGGTCGAAATCGAAAACCTGCCCGGCAGCCCGGAGGCCGGAACGCGCACCGTCCGCTTCGGCCGGGAGCTTTACATTGAGCGGGAGGATTTCTCCTATGACCCGCCGAAAAAATACTTCCGCCTGAAGCCCGAGGGTGAGGTGCGCCTGAAGGGCGCATACATCGTGAAGTGTGAACGCTGGGAAACCGATGAAACGGGCCGCGTCACAACCGTATACTGCACTTACGACCCCGCCACGAAGAGCGGAGAATGCGAACGCAAGGTAAAGGGGACGCTGCACTGGCTTTGCGCTCCGGACGCGGTTCCCGCCGAGTTCCGCCTGTATGAACCCCTGATGGAAGATGCGGGCGAGGACGATGCACGCGATTTCATTGAACGGTTGAACCCAGCTTCGCTTTGCGTGCAGCGCGGCTTTGTGGAGCCCGCGCTTGCTGAAGCGGCCCCGGGCGACCGCTTCCAGTTCATGCGCGTGGGGTATTTCTGCGCCGATCTGGATCACAAAAAGGAAGCGCCGGTGTTCAACCGCGCCGTAAGCCTGAAGGACAGCTTTAAGGTGAATTGACAATTCGTCCTTGGCAGTTGGTTGGCAAAGGATCGCTGCGCTCAGCAATCCCCGGCTTTGAGGAAGCGGTAAGCCAAAAGGCTCCGCACCCGCTTCGGTTTTCATCCATCACCGAAAGGAGAACGTATTCCAAATGGAAGTCAGAACCCGGTTTGCCCCGTCCCCGACGGGCTATATGCACCTTGGCAACCTCCGCAGCGCGCTGTACACGTTCCTGTTCGCGCGCCACAACGGCGGCAAATTCATCCTCCGCATTGAGGATACCGACCAGGCGCGCTATGTGGAAGGCGCGACGGACGTCATTTACCGCACGCTCCGCGATATCGGCATGGATTGGGACGAAGGCCCGGATGTGGGCGGCGGTTACGGCCCGTATATTCAGAGCGAACGCAAGGATATGTACCTGCCTTATGCGGAACAGCTCGTGCGCGAGGGCAAGGCATACTATTGCTTCTGCACCAAAGAGGAGCTGGATGCACGCCGGGAGGCTGCGGCCGCGCGCGGCGAAACCTTTAAGTACGACAAGCACTGTCTCCACATGCCCAGGGAAGAGATCGCGCGGCGCATTGCTGCAGGCGAACCCTATGTCATCCGCCAGAATGTGCCGGAATCCGGCGAAGCATCGTTTGACGACATCATTTACGGCCACATCGCCGTGGACTGCGCGGAATTGGATGACATGATCCTCATCAAGGCGGACGGCATGCCGACCTACAATTTCGCCAACGTGATCGACGATCACACCATGGGCATCACCCATGTGATGCGCGGCAACGAATATCTTGCCTCCACGCCGAAGTATAATTTGCTTTATGACGCCTTCGGATGGGAAAAACCCGTGTACATCCACATGACGCCCATCATGCGCGATGCGCAGCACAAGCTTTCCAAGCGCGACGGCGATGCTTATTATGAGGACTTCCTCGCAAAGGGCTACCTGAAGGAAGCAATCGTCAACTATGTGGCGCTGCTCGGCTGGAATCCCGGTGACGAGCGGGAGTTTTTCACGATGGAGGAGCTCATTCAGGCTTTCAGCGTGGAGGGGATGAGCAAATCCCCCGCGATTTTCGATGTGAACAAGCTCACATGGATGAATGCGGAATATATCCGCCGCCTCAGCCCCGCGGAGTTCACCGCACACGCGCTTCCTTATTATGAAAAGGCCGGCGTGGCAGGGATGGATCATGCCGTGCTCTCGCGCATTTTGCAGCCGCGCACGGAGGTATTCACCCAAATCCCGGATATGGTGGATTTTCTTGCGCAGCTTGACGAAACCTATAGCCCGGAGCTTTTCACCAACAAGAAGTCCAAGACCAACCCGGAGGTGGCAAAGGCGGTACTTTCGCTCGTGATCCCCGCGCTTTCGGCCCTGCCGGATTGGACGGAGGAATCCATCCACGGCCTTCTGCTGGGCATGGCGGCAGAGCAGGGGATGAAAAACGGCACGCTGCTCTGGCCGGTGCGCATCGCTTTGGCCGGGAAGCAGGTCACACCCGGCGGGGCGATTGAGATCGCCGTGCTGCTTGGGCGCAGCGAGGCGCTCCGCCGCCTTGCGCTCGGCCTTGCAAAGCTGGGCTGAGCCGCCCTGTTGGAACCGATGTTGTTGCGGAGCGTGAACGCGATATTGGAGGAAAAATATGACCCGCGACGAACTCTATAATTTTTGGCGTTTTGAAGAAACGTTCCCGTTCAGCGGCTGGGATTTCGCCCACTTGGACGGCCGCTGGGAGCAGGAACCGCTGCCCTGGGATTTTTATGCAGAGGTGCAGCGGCGGCTTCATTATGCGGATCAACTGCTTGAGGTGGACACGGGCGGCGCGTTTCTGCTTTCGCTGCGCCACCCTTATGAAAACACGGCCGTCACGGAAACCTGGGGGCCGAATGTGGAAAGCTACCGCAACGAGCTTGCACCGCTCGGCATCCATGTGGAGGAATGCGACGCCGCAGAGGAACCGCTGCCGTTTGCAGACAATGCGTTTGATGTTGCGTTTTGCCGCCATGGCGCATACCGCGCCGATGAGCTGCTTCGCGTGCTGAGGCCCGGCGGTGTGTTCCTGACCGAGCAGGTGGGCGGGCGGAACAATGCGCTGCTTGCGCGCAGGCTTCTCCGGGATTATCGCCCCCCTTGCCCGGAGCATCATCTGTCCGCAGATTGCGAAGCCTTTGCGGATGCCGGCTTTATCGTGCTGGATGCAAAGGAATACTTCCCCAAACTTCGTTTTTATGATACCGGTGCGCTCGTATATTACGCGCACATGATCGAATGGGAGTTTCCGGGCTTTTCCGTGGACCGCTGTGAACAGGAGCTGTTCGCGCTCGAATGTGAGCTGGCGGAACGTGGCTATGTGGAAAGCATGGAGCACCGCTACCTGATTGCAGCGCGGAAACCGGCAAAATAATGTTCAAAACGTCCCGAAGCGGCTTGCATTTCCGCTTCGGGACGTGCTATAATAGAGCGCTAGCGTGCTTCTTGCGTTGCCTTTGGGGCAACGCCATCAGACCATAAGGAGGTGAAAAGCGTGAACAAATACGAAAACCTGTACGTGATCACGCCGGAACTGGAAGAGGAAGCCATCAAGGCCATCATCGAAAAGTTCTCCGGCATCATCACCGCAAACGGCGGTGAGATCGAGTCTGTGGACGAATGGGGCAAGCGCCGTTTGGCCTATCCCATCGATTACAAGACCGAAGGGTATTACGTGCTCACCACGTTTTCGGCTGCGCCTGAGTTCCCCCGTGAGCTGGAGCGCAACTTCAACAACGATGAGAACATCCTTCGTTACCTCGTCGTTCGCAAGGAAGCGTAACGGCACACCGTTTTTTTCAGCAGAAAGGTCGGTATCGCAATGAACAAAGTCTTCCTCATCGGCAACCTCACCAAGGACCCCGACGTGCGCACCACCGGCAGCGGCACGAGCGTTTGCACGTTCCGCATCGCGGTGCAGCGCCGCTTCGCCAACCAACAGGGCGAACGCGCAAGCGATTTTTTCGACGTCGTGGCCTGGCGGCAGCTTGCGGATCTCTGTGGCAGGTATCTTGCCAAAGGGCGCAAGGTGGCGGTTGTGGGCGAGCTGCAAAACCGCAGCTATGACGCCAAGGACGGCACAAAGCGGTATGTGACCGAGGTCGTCGCGGACGAGGTTGAATTCCTTACCCCGCGCGACAGGGACGGCGCCGGTTACGGCGGCGCTCCCTCCCCTTCGGAATCCTACCGTGGCGGCGAAAGCCAGGCGGTTGCCCCCGAAGGCTTTACCGACGTGGACGACGACGATTTGCCCTTCTAAGCAAACCGTTCGCCGGATGCGATCATCACTGAAAGGAGTGTTATCATGGAGGAACGTAAAATGAGGCCCCGCGGCCCGCGCAAGAGCCGCCGCAAGGTTTGCGGTTTCTGCGTGGATAAGCTTGACCATATCGATTATAAGGACACCGCAAGGCTTCGCAAGTACGTCACCGAGCGCGGCAAGATCATGCCCCGCCGGATGAGCGGCGTCTGCGCGAAGCACCAGCGTGAGCTTGCAATCGCGATCAAGCGTGCCCGCATCGTTGCCCTTCTGCCTTATGTGGCGGACTGAGTGAACCAAACCCTTAATTTTGAAGAACGTTAGTCAAGGCTGCTCTCCTGGGAGCAGCCTTTTAATTATGGCGCAAATGTGAACTTTTGGTTTTATGTCACAAAGGCCGGGAATGCAACCTGAATGTGATCGCCGTTTATTATAATGAAGCATATCTTACATATCATTATGATTGGAGTATTCATTTGTCTTTCTTTCAAAATCCTCGGTTTCCGGAGAGATCCCGAAAGAATTTGCTTCCGCTCCATTCCAATGAAATTTTATTTGGAGGTCAAAAATATGAAAAAAGGTTTAAGCATTGCCCTGATCTTCTGCTTCGTACTCGGGCTTTGCGCGGCCACGCTTGCCGAGCCGCCGGCTCCGATACCGACGCTCGACATCCCCGTGGTCAAAACGTGGGACGACGAAGACCACGAGACGCAGCGCCCCGAAAAAGTAACGGTCCGCCTGATGCGCGGCGCAACTGAGGTTTCCAGTGTGGATCTCATTTCGGCGGGCGGTTGGGCCGGCACGTTTCGCAGCGTCCCGGAATATGACGCAAACGGCGCGCCGATCCAGTACACGGTAGAAGAGGATCCTCTTACAAATTACACGCGTCCTATGTGCAGCCCCAGCCTGCTTCGCTGACGGTGGGCAGCCTGACGCGCACCGAGCCCAACAGAACAACAACCTTCGACGTCAGCACCAACCTGATCATCGCGAAAAAAGGCGACGTATTTTATCTTTGGACGGAGACTGCGCTCAATGCACAGCAGCGGAACATGCTGCTGAATGCGGTGCGGAACGCTGAAACCACCAAGGGTGATCTCGGTAAGCTTACGGTCAAAAGTAAAAATATCTGGAGCGGATTCGGCACCTTCACCACGGAAGAAAACAAGAAGGTTACCATCGGTAAAGACGAAAATGCTGCGGCCAGCCAAAGATACATCGACTTCCACAACGACAAAAGCGCATGGAGCTGGTTTTATCTTGGGGCGCTCTCCCTCGTTGATGCTACGGGCGCGACAGTAACAAATACCTATGTCGCGCCAACTCCGACCCCGACCGTCACTCCAACCGTCACTCCGACTGTATCCCCGACCGTCACTCCAACCGTCACTCCGACTGTATCCCCCGAACCGGATGTCACAGTTGAGATCCCGGTTGAGAAGGTGGTGCAAAAAGGCGGTTTAAACAACCCCGGCCAGCAGACCTTCTACTATGATCTTCAGATCCTACCCAGGCCCATGGCGCTTGCACTGAACGATGAAACCCCCAACCAGCTTTCCGGCCTGACCATCCGCTATGAGGGCGCATGCGTTGCAAGCGGAGCGGGCGAAGCGGGTTCGTTCAAGATTGTGACCAACGGCGCAGGCACCTATGCCGGTAAGATCATTTTGAGCGGAACGGAGGATGCACTCGCATCCCTCGATATCGCTGTTTCGGAAATCATCCATTCCGTCCCGCAGGGATGGGAGTATGACGAAACCGAGTGGCATGCTTCCATCCAAACGAAGTGGGAAAACGATTTGCCCGCAGGGCTCGCGGCTTTCATCTACCGCTACCCGCTGGATACCGACCCGCAGGGAACCGACTTTGTTGAAAGCGACCGGATGCGCTTCACGAACACCTACACTAACAACGAGGTGCAGCCGACCCCGACTTATGTTCCCGTGCCAACCCTGCCTCCGCTGAATCCGCCGCAAACAGGCGGCAAAACCAGCGCAATGATTCTTCTCGTGTTCCTTGCGGGCGTCTCCCTCCTTGCGTTTGCAGGCCGCAGCCGCAAGCGCCGGTGATCCGCAGGCACACTACAAAACGGTAAACCCATGCGGCCGCCTTCCCTGATTCAATCCAAGGCAGGGGAGGCGGCCCCTTTCATTTTTCACCTTTCGTACTTCTATATTCAGCGCGCCGCGCTTCTTTTTCCCGCTTGTCTTTGCCGATTGCCAATTGCCAGTGGGCGCGATATAATAAGAAATATCTATAAAGTAAATTGGGAGTTTGTGGGATTGAAGCAGCATTTGAAACCAACCTGGAAACAGATCGCCCTCTGCGTTCTTTTCGGCCTTGCGGCCGTGCTTGGCGTATATGTGGAGACGTTGTTCCTGCTGCTGCCCGCAGCGTTCGGCTTTGTGTGGGCGGCCTGGGGCGGCATCTGCTGCGCTGTGTCCCTCGGCACGGCTGCCGCAGTGCTCCTTGTGTGCTTCGGCAGCACGCAAACGCTGTATGCGCTTGCCCTGTTCGCGCCCGCTTCACTGTGCGTGGGCTGTTGTCTGCGCTTCAAAAAGCCTTACCGCACGGCCGCTGTCAGCGCGGCCGCAGCGATTGCAGCCGGCTATTATTGCCTGCTCTGCCTGCCTTCCCTGCTTGCGGGGGAAGGGCCGTTTGCAGCGATGGAGGAAACCCTTCTTACCCTGGCGGACGCGATGGCAAGCCTCGGCAGAGAGTTCGCGCAGGCCGGCTTTGATGCCGCTGCGACGGAACCCATGGTGGAGCTGCTGCGGGCGGCAAGCCTGCTTGCGCCGGAAATCACCTGCATCATAATCGTATCCTGCGGCATGGCGTTCGGCCTTATGGATGTTGTGCTCGCAAGGCGCATGGCGCTTGCTGCAAAGGCGCAGCTTAAGCCCATGGCGCCGTTCCCGCTTTGGCAGCTTTCCAAAAACTACACCATCGGCGCAGCCGTTTTGTTCGTCAGCGCGCTTCTCGTGCTGCTGCTCAAGCTCAATAATGCAAACGCGGTATTTGTTGTCGCAGAATGCGTGATTTTCCTGCCGCTCATGCTCATGGGTGTGTGTTTTATGGATTTCCTTACACGCATCACGGGCGGCAACGGGAAATTGCGCCGCGCGCTTTTTTATGTTTGCATCGTGATGCTGTTCCCGTACAGCGCCATCTTCCTTCTGATCCTTGGGTTGGTCGACCGCATCTCGCGGCTCAGGCGGCGCTTCCGCCCGCGGGACGATCAGGGGCAGCGTTAACTTTTTTCTTTGCAAGGAGAGCGGAGAACATGAACAGAAAGCCGGAGATCCCGATTATCCTGCTCGCCGCGGCAGCATGCCTGGCGTGCGGTGTTCTGGCGGCCATCATGCGGCCGCTTTGGCTTGGGCTGGCGTTTGGCCTTGCGGCGCTTCTGGCGCTTCTCGGCGCGCTGCTTTCCCTCCGCGCGCTGCGGCGGGATGTGCGCACGGCCATGGACGATATCTTCCTGGAAAACACTTCCGCTTCTGCACAGATCATGAACAGCATCGGCATTCCCGCGCTGCTGTTTGACAGCGAGGGGCGCATCCTGTGGGGTAATGCGGCATTCCATGATATTTACAGCGGGAAGGACATCACGAAGCTTGTGCCGGGTTTGGAAACCCGCTTCCCCACACAGGCGCAGCCCTTTGAAATCAACGGAAGAAACTTCCAGATGATGAGCGTGCCCGTGCAGCGCGAAAACCCAAATGCGCGCCGGCTCGTGTTCCAATACTGGATCGACCGCACGGAAGCGCTGCACTATTCCCGCCTGTATGAGGAGCAGATGCCGACCGTGGCTCTCATTTATGTGGACAATTACGACGAGCTGAACGCCGATCAACAGTTTCACCGCAACGCGGTGCTCGCAGAAGTGGAACGGCTTGTGAGCGAATTTGTGACGGGGATTGAAGGCACATACCGGCGCTACGAAAACGCCCGCTTTTTCGTCGTGTTCGAGGCAAAGCGCATCGCGGAGCTTGAAAAGCAGCGCTTTTCCCTGCTTGACGCCGTGCGCAGCATCGAAACCGGCACGGAGCAGCAGGTCACGCTTTCCATCGCCGTGGGCGTGGAAAACCGCATCGCCCAGGCGGATGAATCCGCGCGGCAGGGCATGGAGCTTGCGCTCGGCCGGGGCGGCGACCAGGCGGTTGTTAAGCGCGGCACACAGTATGCGTTTTATGGCGGCAAGCGGCAGGTTGCAACAACCAAGCAATCCCGCGTGAAGGCGCGTCTGTTTGCAAAAGCGCTGCGCCAACTGATGGAGAGCGCGGATCAGGTGTTCGTAATGGGGCACCGCTATCCGGACATGGATTGCATCGGTGCGGCGCTCGGCCTGATGCGCTGTGCGATGGGCGTTGGATGCAAGCCGTACCTCGTGCTGGATGAGCCCAACACCACCATCGACGGTGCAATCGACACAATGCGCTCCAATAAGCTTTACCATGATTCTATCCGCACCCCGGAGCAGGTCGTGCAGATGCTCCGGCCGGGTTCGGTGCTTATCATTGTGGATACGCAGCGTGAAAGCTCCGTATTGGATCCCGAGCTCTATGAGCGGGCAGGCAAAACCGTGATTATCGATCATCACCGCCGCAGCGTGGACTCCCTGCAAAACCCCACGCTCAATTATCTGGAAGCAGGCGCTTCCAGCACCTGCGAAATGGTCACCGAGGTGCTCCAGTATTTCGACGACCATCTGCGGCCCACGGCCTTTGAATGCAGCGCCCTGCTCGCCGGCATCACAATGGACACCAAACGCTTTGCATTCAACACGGGCGCGCGCACCTTTGAAGCGGCGGGATACCTGCGCAAGGGCGGTGCGGACAACAACCTTGTAAAGCTGATGTATCAGGATGATATGCAGACCTTCCGGGACAGGACGCGCGTTGTGGAAACCGCGCTTGTGATGGAACATGGCATCGCCATTTCTACCTGCCCGGCGGATGTGGTAAACGGCTCTCTTATTGCGGCGCAGGCAGCGGATGCGCTGCTCTCCATCAAGGGGATCGAAGCGTCCTTCGTGCTTGCGGACATGGGCGATACGGTCATGATCAGCGGGCGGAGCCTTGGGGACATCAACGTGCAGATTATTCTTGAGCGCATCGGCGGCGGCGGGCACCTGACGGTGGCCGGCGCGCAGCTGCACGGCACGACGATGGACGCGGCCGTAGCAAAGCTCACAGAAAGCATACAAACCTATTTAAAGGAGGTCGGAACATAATGAAAGTGATTTTACAGAAAGACGTGAAGGGAACCGGCAAAGCGGGCGAGATCGCCAACGTGAGCGATGGCTATGCGCGCAATTTCCTTCTCCCCAAGGGGCTTGCAATCCCTGCAGATGCCAATAGCATCAACGCCGCTCTGGTCAAAAAGGGCGCGGACAAGCACCGCCTTGATATGCAGCGCCAGCGTGCAAAGGAGCTCGCGGACGAAATGAGCGGCCTGACCGTAAAAGTATATGCAAAGGCAGGCGAAAACGGCAAGCTGTTCGGATCCATCGGCGTGGCCGAAATCGCGGATGCGCTCAAACAGCAGCACGGCATTGAGGTGGATAAGAAAAAAATCCGTCTGGAAGAGCCCATCAAGAGCCTTGGCATCGTCAAGGTTACGGCGCACATGTACGAAAACACCGATGCGAAGTTCAGCGTAGAGGTGCTGGCAGCGCAGAAGGACTGAGGATTGTCCCTACTCCCGCTTACTTTTTATCCGAACGAAAGGATTCCCCATGGAACAACGAGAAGCAACGGCACGGATGCTGCCGCACAGCCTGGAGGCGGAAAAAAGCGTGCTTGGCGGCATGCTGATTTCGCGCGAAGCGGCGGAGCTTGTGTGCGAGGCGCTCAAGCCCGAGGATTTTTACCTGCCTGCACACCAGGACATCTATACCGCCATGCTTCAGCTTTACAACCGCGGCAATGCGGTGGACAGCGTCACCCTCATCGATGCGCTGGAGCGCGAAGGCAAGCTCAATGCCGTGGGCAGCGTCAGCTACATTACGGAGCTGTCGCTGTTTGTGCCGAGCGCTGCAAACGTTTCGCATTACATCCGCATCGTGGAGGACCGCAGCGTCATGCGCCAGCTGATCCGCGCGGGCACGGACATCGTTCAGGATGCGCAGACAGGCGAACGCCCCGTCGGCGACATGCTGGACGATGCGGAGCGGCGTATCTTCAACATTTCGATGAAAAAATCCGAGGATACGCTTGTGCACATCGAAAAGACAGCGATGGACACCTACTTTCACATCGGCGAGCTGATGGCGCTCAAAGGGAAACTCTCCGGCATCACGACGGGCTTTACAGATCTCGACAAGCTCACCTCCGGCCTTCAGCGCAGCGACCTCATCATCGTGGCGGGGCGGCCTTCCATGGGCAAAACGGCCTTTGCGCTCAACGTTGCGCAGAACGCCGCGCTCAAAGGGGCAACAATCTGCATCTTCAGCCTGGAAATGTCCCGCGAACAGCTTGTGCGGCGTATGCTCTGCGCAAACGCAGGCGTGGACATGCAGCGGGTCAACACGGGCAACACCACGGATGCGGATCTTATCGAGCTTTCCACCGCGCTCGCGGATCTTTCCGCTACAAACATTTACATCGATGATACGGCGGGCGTTTCCGTTGCGGAGATCCGCAGCCGCTGCCGCAAACAAAAATCGCGCGGCGGGCTGGATCTCATCGTGATCGACTATTTGCAGCTCATGAAAACCGCCGGCAATTCCGATAACCGCGCCACGGAGATTTCCGATGTAACCCGCTCGCTGAAAATCCTTGCGCGCGAGCTGAACGTGCCGATCATCCTGCTTTCGCAGCTTTCGCGCGGGCCGGAATCGCGCACCTCCAACGGGCACCGGCCTATCATGGCGGACCTGCGCGAATCGGGCGCCATCGAGCAGGATGCGGATGTGATCATGCTGCTGTACCGCCCGGCCGTTTACGCGGAGGCAGGGGACGTTGAAGCGGAGAACGACAACACGATGGAAGTCATCGTTGCCAAGCACCGCAATGGCCCCACGGATACGGTCTATCTTTCCTGGCTGGAGCAGTACACCAAGTTTACGGATCGTTCAGACCGGGAAGAGTATTGATTCCCGGCGCCTGCCGGCCAAAGGCACGCCTTTTCTTTACACCCAGTTTTCCCGCCAAAAGGCGGGATTTGCTTTTTTTTGCGTTTTGGAATATAATCATCATGTTATAGTATGTGCGTGGGAATCATCTTTTTTCTTTCCCTGCGCACGGGCGCGGCAGCGCCAGGGTATTATATTTTTATTTTATGGAGGACTCATAACATGGAAGCCCGAAAACGGCGGCATGGCGACCGCCGGGACGGGTATTGGTTGCGTGACCTCGATGCACTGCACGGGTTCACCCCATACCTGTTCCCGAACCGCGCCGACAATGAAGCCTTCATCGAGGAGGAGGTTGATCTTACAAACCTCAATGCGTTCCTCGAGAAGAAAAACAGCGAAAACCCAGAATTCAGGTACACGTTTTTCCATGCAATCCTTGCAGCGATTGTAAAAACCGTTACGCTACGCCCGCGCATGAACCGCTTCGTGCAGGGCAACCGCATGTATATGCGCAACTGCTTAACGGCATCGTTCGTCATCAAAAAGCAGTTCAACGATGAATCGCATGAATCGCTCGCGTTCCTCTACTTTGCGCCGGAGGACACGATCAACGATGTGCATCAGAAGCTTTACAAGGAAATCCATACCTATCGCGGAACCAATGCCACCGATAATTCAACGGACGGCATGGATATGCTGCTCAAATTCCCGCGTTGGATCCTGCGCATCATCATCAAGATCCTGCACAGGCTGGATTATTATGGCCGCGTGCCGCTCTCGCTTGTCAAGACCGATCCCAATTATGCCACGATCTTCCTTTCCAACCTTGGCTCCATCAAGCTCAACGCCGCATATCATCACCTGAACAACTGGGGCACCAACTCCCTGTTCGTAACGATCGGCGAAAAGCACCTCATGCCCTATCATGACGCGGAAGGCAAGGTTGAAATGCGCGAAACGCTCAAGCTGGGCATCACGCTGGATGAGCGCATCGCAGACGGTTACTATTATTCCAAATCCATCCGGCTCCTGAAGCATCTTCTGCAAAACCCGGAACTGCTGGAGCTTCCCGCCAATCAGGAGGTTGAATATTAATTTTATGAGCAATTATACTACAGCGGCCGTGCGCCCTGCTCCCGAAACCAAAACCTGTATCGTTCAGGCGCCCTGGCTGCGCTTCTATGACGCTGTGCCCGCAACGCTGACCTATTCCAAAAAAACCATGGCCGAGGCCGTGTTCGAAATCGCGGAGCAATATCCGGATTACATCGCCTGGGATTTCATGGGCGGCAAGACAACCTATAAAAAAGCGGCGGAGGAAATCCGTGCCTGCGCCCGTGCGCTCATGGCTATGGGCGTGCGCGAGAACGACCGCGTCACCATCTGCATGCCGAACGTGCCGCAGACGGTTGCGATGTTTTATGCGGTGAACCTTGTCGGCGCCATCGCCAACATGATCCACCCGCTTTCAAGCGAAGGCGAGATCGAGTTCTACATCAGGGAGTCCGGCAGCGTCGCCGCCATTACGCTCGATCAGTTTTATGGCAAGTTTGAATCCATCCGCGCGAATGTGGATCTGCCTCATCTGATCATCACAAGCGTTGCGGATGCGCTGAACCCCGTTATGAAGCTTGGCTACAAGCTCACCGAAGGGCGTAAATACCCGCCCGTCCCCAAAAACGCTCCCGTTGTGTTCTGGAAGGATTTCCTGAAAAACGGGGAGCGCTTCCGCGGCAACTACATCCGCCCCCGCAAGGCGGAAGACGGCGCGGTGATCCTATACAGCGGCGGCACCACGGGCGTGACGAAGGGCATCCTGCTTTCCAACCTCAACTTCAATGCCCTCGGCGCACAGATCATTGCCACGAACCCCATGTTTCAACCGGGCGACAAGATGCTCGCCATCATGCCCATGTTCCACGGCTTCGGCCTTGGCGTCAGCATTCATTCCATGCTTGTGAACGGCGGCCGTTGCATCCTGATCCCGCGTTTCACGCCGCAGACCTATGCCGAGCTGCTGAAGAAGCATAAGCCCAACTTCATTGCGGGCGTGCCCACGCTTTATGAAGCATTGCTGCGCCTCCCGGGTCTGGAGGATCTTGACCTTTCCTGCCTGAAGGGTGTGTTCTCCGGAGGCGATTCGCTTTCCGTGGAGCTCAAGAAGCGCTTTGACAAATTCCTTAAGGAACACAAGGCCACCATTGAGGTGCGCGAGGGGTACGGCACGACCGAGTGCGTTACCGCGAGCTGTCTGACGCCATACCACATGTCCCGCGAAGGCAGCATCGGCATCCCGTTCCCGGATACGTTCTATAAGATCGTCCGCGTTGGCACGGAGGAGGAGCTTCCATACGGCGAAGAAGGCGAAATCTGCCTTTCCGGCCCCACGGTGATGATGGAATACGTCGGCCATCCGGAGGAGACGGCGAACACCCTGCGCACCCATGCGGACGGCATGACCTGGGTGCACACGGGCGACCTTGGCAAGATGGATGAGGACGGCTTCATTTATTTCCGCCAGCGCATCAAGCGCATGATCGTCACAAGCGGTTACAACGTGTACCCTTCCCAGATTGAGAACATCCTCGATGCGCACGACGCGGTGCACATGAGCTGCGTTATCGGCGTGCCGGATCCGCTCAAAATGCAGAAGGTGAAGGCGTTCGTGATGCTCAAGCCCGGCTTTGAAGCATCTGCGGAAACCAAACAGGAGCTGATCGCCTATTGCCGCAAGCATGTCGCCAAATACGCCATGCCGTATGACATCGAATTCCGCGCGGAACTCCCCAAAACGCTCGTGGGCAAGGTTGCCTACCGCATTTTGGAAGAGGAAGAGCTCAAGAAATCCGTGCAGGCATAAGTGATTGCAGGAAGGGCGGCCAAAGGCCGCCCTTCCTGTTCCCGCATGCCGCATATTTTTCTTAGCGCCGCAACAAAAGCTTATAAACGCACCCTGCATTTTTATATCGACGAACTCGGCATGGAGTTCTGGAGCGCGCGGCTGTTCAAAAAGCTCTGAGAAAAGGAGGCCTCCCAATGAAGCAGCACCACCCCCTGTACCAAACCCTGCTCGACGGCATGGCCCGCTATGGTGCTGAGCCTGCTGGCGCGGTGGAAGAAACGCTCGGCGTCCCGGTGGAGCGCATCCGCCGGCATGTCGTTCTCGCCCCCTGGTGGGAGCCTTCCATGTTCGATCCCGCCTGTTTCGGGCGGGCGGAATACATTTCCCCCGTACCCAATGCGGAAACCATGGTGTGGGAGGTGGAGCCCCCGCAGGGCGAGCCGCTCACGTTTATCAAAACGCACATCGGCGCGCCCGTGTGCACGGATGTAGCGCTGGCGCTTGGGCTCACAGCATGCGAAGCATGCCTGTTCATCGGCTCTGTGGGCGCGCTGGACCCCGCCATGCGCCTTGGCGATATCGTCGTGCCGGAATCTTCCGTCTGTGGCGACGGCACAAGCCGCTATCTGCTTCCCGGCACGCTCGCGCAAAACGATCCCTTCGGGATGCGGGCATACCCGGACGCAGCGCTTAACGCGCGGCTCATCCGAACCGCGAAACGCATCGCGGGGGAAGAGGGCGTGGGCTTCCATGTGGCGCGCAACTTCAGCATTGATACGATCTTCGCCCAGTTTTCCCGCATCGATGAAATCCTCGCTTTTGGCTGCAACACTGTGGAGATGGAAACGGCCGCGGCCTTCCGCGCGGCGGAGCTTGCCGGGTACCGCATGGCTGCGCTCTTCAGCGTAAGCGATAACACGCTGCAAAACAAATCGCTCATGGGCGGGCGGGAGGCGGGGGAGCGCGCTTACCGCAAGCGCGTGCGCGCAGCCGTGTTCCCGGGAATCCTTCATTCCTGCTTTGCGGAAAACGCCGATTCTTAACGCCTCATTTTCCCTGCCCGAATTGCGGGAACACGCCGCTTGTGATACAATACAAGCGGCGTACTTTCTTGTAAAACGCCCTATTTTTAAAAAGGAATCCTCAATCATGAACACCAAAAAAAGTTTGCAAAGCAACCTTCTCCTTGTGCTGACCGCCCTCATCTGGGGCGTGGCGTTCGTCGCCCAACATGCCGGAAATGAAATAGGCTCTTTCACATTCAACGCAGTGCGTTCGCTTGTGGGCGGCATAGCGCTTCTGCCCGTCATCCTCTTTTTTGACCGGCGCAATGCGCGCCTTGCCATCCCCAAGCCGCCGCAGGATAAGAAAAAGCTCATTTTGGGCGGCGTATGCTGCGGTGCGGCCCTGTTTGTGGCAAGCTCCCTCCAACAGATCGGCATTGGCTATACCACAGTGGGCAAAGCGGGCTTCATCACAGCGCTTTACATCATCATCGTGCCGATCCTTGGCATCTTTCTCAAAAAGAAGGTGCCGCTTGCGGTGTGGATCAGCGTGCTCATCGCGGCTGTCGGCATGTATCTTCTTTGCATTACGGAGGAATTCTCCATCGGCAAGGGCGATCTGCTCGTGCTTGCATGTGCGTTCTGCTTCTCCATCCACATCCTTGTGATCGACCATTTCACCCCATATGTGGACGGCGTTCGCATGTCCTGCATCCAGTTCTTCACCTGCTCTCTGCTCTGCGCCATAGCCATGTTCCTTTTTGAAAAGCCCAGCCTGCCCGATATCCTTTCCGCATGGCTGCCCATTTTGTATGCGGGCGTGCTTTCCTCCGGTGTAGGCTATACATTGCAGATCATTGCGCAGAAGAACACAAGCCCAACCATGGCCTCGCTGCTGATGAGCCTTGAAAGCGTGTTCGCGGTGCTTGCGGGCTGGGTACTGCTTGGGCAGGCGCTTTCGGTGCGGGAGCTTCTGGGCTGCGCGCTCGTGTTTGCGGCGATCCTGCTTGCACAGCTTGCGCCGAATCTGTTTCAGGCCAGGAAGAATGAGGCTCCGCAAAAGTAAATTCCTCTCCGAACCGCCGCAAAGGTGTCCGGAGGCGGCAAAGTATCCCCACTCAAACATCAATCAGGAGGAACGCACATGGTAAAGATCGTCACAAAACTGATGACCGAAAACGATTGTTACAAGGCGGGCCGCACGATCGTGCCCCGCGGCATCACCATCCACAGCACGGCGGAACCCGGCATCCGCGCTGCGGACTGGTTCGATCTTTGGAACAAGCCTGCAAGCGAGCAGAACGGCCGCGAGGTATGCGTTCATGCCTTTTTGGATGATGCGGGCGTGATGCAGTACCTGCCCTGGGATATGCGGGGCTGGCATGCAGGCGGCAGCGACAACAACGACCACATCGGCATTGAAATCTGCGAACCGCCGCATATGGCATATTGGACGGAATTTGACATCGTGGGTTACGATGCTGCGGCACAGCAGCCCTACTTCGATCAAATCTGGCAAAACGCCGTGGAGCTTTGTGTGTTCCTGATCGGCCAATTTCCAACCATCTCCGTGGACGAAATCGTGAGCCACCGCGAAGGCTTTGCGCGCGGCACAGCCTCCGGCCACATGGACCCGGAACACTGGTGGCAGTTCCACAACCGCACCATGGACGACTTCCGCGCCGCCGTGCGCGAGGCGCTCAATCAATAAGACAACACATAAGAAAGGACATACCCAAATGAGCAACATGCGCTTTGTTGATTTGCACTGCGATACCCTCGCCTGCGAAGTTTACCGCAGCTGCGGCGCGAAAAACCTCCGCAGCAATGATTGCCACCTGGATCTGCTCCGGATGCGGGAGGGCGGGAGCCTGCTGCAATGCTTTGCGCTCTATATCCCGACCCCGGCGCACGATGCGGCCACAAAAGAGGAAATCGGCCCCTGGGAGTATTTTAAAAAGACGGCTGCGTGCTATGAAGCGGAGCTTGCAAAGAACACGGACCTGATTGCGCCTGTGCACAGCTTCGCGGACATTGAAAAGAACCGTGCGGCGGGGAAGATGTCCGCCATGCTCACCGTGGAGGACGGCGTGCCGCTTGAGGGCAGGCTCGAGCGCGTGGACGAAATGTACAAACAGGGCGTGCGGCTGATCACGATCACCTGGAATCACGAAAACAGCCTGGGGTTCCCGAACAAAACCGCGCCGGAGAAGGGACTCAAGCCCTTCGGCATCGAGGCGCTTGCCCGCATGAACGAACTCGGCATCATCGCGGATTCCTCCCACCTTTCGGATGCGGGCTTCTGGGATTTGGTGAAGTATTCAAAGAAGCCGTTCGTGGCCTCGCATTCCAATGCGAAGGCGCTCTGCGGCATTTACCGCAACCTGACGGACGACATGCTCCGCGCCCTTGCGGACAAAGGCGGCGTGACAGGCCTTAATTTCTCCGCGGACTTCCTTGTGGATGACGCGCACTATACCCACGTTGCCGACCTTGTGCGCCATGCGCGCCACATCGCGGATGTGGCAGGCGTGGAGACGGTCGCGCTTGGCTCCGATTTTGACGGCATCGGCTGCGAGCTGGAGTTCAAGGATTGCGCCGGCATGCCGATGATCGAGGAAGGGCTCAGTAAGGCCTTTACCGCGCGCGAGGTGGATCTCATCACCCACGGCAATGCGCTGCGGGTAATGAAGGACAATTTCGGAGCCTGAGGCATAAGGGCATCTCCCGCTTCCCTTTGGCGGGCGGGCTGCCCTGCCAACCAAGCCCGTGCAGGGCGCCCGCACAATCCCGGTGGGCAGAACGCCGTCCCCGCCTTTCACAACCGTATGTGTTTTTGCCAACCGGTGATAACCAAGCGTTATGTTATATATTTTTTCGCCCCCCTGCGGAGCGCCGAAAGCTGTGTTATACTATATTCAGCAGCTAAATCCAAGCGGATACCATCCAATGAACCCAACTTCTTTGCGGGCATGGCCCGCTTGAAAATCCAGAAAAAGGAGAACAAAGCGTATGGATATTTTTAAGGTAATATCCGATCTCACGACGCTCCCGGGTGTGACGGGCAACGAAGCCGCCGTGTCCCGCGCCGTGCAGGGATATTTCCGTGCCCATACCGACGACGTCTGGATCGACGCGATGGGCAACACCTACGGCCGCATCGGCAACCCGGACGGCCCGACGCTGCTCGTCATGGCGCACATGGACGAGGTCGGCATGATGGTCACGGACATTGAGGAAAACGGCATGCTGCGCCTGCGCTCGGTTGCGGGCGTCGACCCGCGCGTGCTGCCCGGTTCCGAGGTGCGCGTGTTCGGCCGCGAAACCCTCCCCGCCGTGGTGGGAGCGCTCCCGCCGCATTTGCAGAACACGGACGACAAGGATAAGGCATACAAGATCGACGACCTTGTGTGCGACACCGGGCTCCCGGCGGAGCGCGTGCGCGCGCTTGTGCAGGTGGGCGACAACGTCACCTTCGCCCCGTTTCCGCCCATGAAGCTCAAAAACAACTTCATCGCGGGCAAAACCTTCGATGACCGCGCCTGCATCGTCTGCATGCTGGAGGCGATGGACATCCTTAAAAACTACAAGCTCCACTGCAATGTGGTGTTCTGTGCCTCCGTGCAGGAGGAATCCGCAGGCGGCGGCGCAAAGGCCGGCGGCTACAACATCCATCCCGATATGGCCATTGCAATGGACGTTTGCCATGCCCCGCAGCCCGGCGCAAAGCCTACGGATTATGTTGAATTCGACAAGGTTTCCGTCTGCCGCGGCGGCAATATCCACCCCAAAATGTTCGAGAAGATCAAGGCGTCCGCCACAGAGCAAAACCTTCCCTGGGAAACGGATGTCTGCATTGCGCACACGGGCACGGATGCCTGGGCGCTGCAGGTGGAGCGCGGCGGTATCCCCACGGGGCTGATTTCCCTGCCGCTTCGTTATATGCACACGAGCGTTGAATGCATCTCGCTTGATACGCTGAAAAACTGCGCAAAGGTGATCGCGGGCGTTGCCGCGAACATCGGTGCGGATTGGGAGGAAACGCTATGCTTGGACGATTAGAGGCACTCTGCAACCTCAACGGCGTATCGGGCGACGAAGGCCGCGTGCGCCGCTATATCCGCGATATCGCAAAGGACTATGCCGATGAAGTTTGGGTTGACACCATGGGCAACCTGTACGCCCACAAGAAGGGGGAAGGCCGCCGCGTGATGGCCTGCGCCCACATGGACGAGGTCGGAATGATCGTTTGGGGCGCCATGGACAACGGCCTGCTTGCATACCAGGCGGGCGGCATCGACCCGCGCGTTGTGGTATCAAAGCGCGTGGTCATCGGCCCGGACGAGGTGCCCGGCGTGATCGGCTCAAAGGCCATCCACCTGCAATCCAGGGAGGAATTTTCCCATGTGCTCGGCCACAACGAGCTGTTTATTGACATCGGCGCGAAGGACAAGGCCGACGCGCTCAAATATGTGAACCCCGGCGATTACGTTTCCTTCACAACGAAATGGGAGCGCTACGGCGAGGATAAAATGAAAGCGAAGGCGCTCGACGACCGCGTGGGTTGTGCAATTGCGCTGGAGCTGCTGAAAAACAGCTATGATTGCGATTTTTATGCCGTGTTCACCGTGCAGGAGGAGCTTGGCCTGCGCGGCGCACAGGCGGCGGTTTACAACGTGAAGCCGGAAGTTGCGCTGATCCTTGAAGGCACGACTGCCAACGACATGCCGGAGGCCGAAGGCCATCAGCATGTGACCAAGGTCGGCGCAGGCCCCGCGATCTCCTTTATGGACGGCGGCACCATCGTCAGGCCGAAGATGTTTGAGGCGCTCAAGCGCACGGCAAAGGAGGCCGGCATTCCCTTCCAGATCCGCCAGGGTACGCGCGGCGGTACGGACGCGGGCGCAATCCACAAGGCGCTTTCCGGCTGCATCACGGGCGGTATTTCCGTTCCCTGCCGCTACATCCATTCCCCGAGCAGCGTCGCTTCCATCCGCGATTTTGAAAACGCATACAAGCTCGCGGATTCCTTCCTGAAGACCAAAAAATTCGATGAGGTGTTGTAATATGTTTGATAAGGATATGCTCAAAAGCATTTTGGCGGCATACGGCCCCTCCGGCCGGGAGCAGACGGTCAGCGACGTGATCCGCAGCTATGTGGAGCCGTTTGCGGACGAAGTATACAACGACACGCTCGGCAACCTGATCGCCGTGAAGAAGGGAACTTCCGGCAAAAAGGTTATGCTCAGCGCGCACATGGATCAGATCGGCCTCATCGTTGTGGACATCGACGAAAAAGGCTTCCTGCGCGTGTCGAACGTAGGCGGCGTGAACCCCGTCGTTTCTGTAGCACGCGAGGTTAAGTTTGAAAACGGCACGCACGGTGTGACCTATTTTGAAACCGAAAAGCATGGCGCAAAGGATGCAACCATGCCGGAGCTGTTTGTGGACATCGGCGCAACAACGCGCGAAGAGGCCGAGGCAAAGGTGCAGATCGGCGATGTTGCGGTGTATGTAACGAACTTTGTTGAAATGGGCAGCCGCGTTTCCTCGGGCGCGCTTGACGACCGCATCGCCTGCGCGGCGGTGGTGGAAGCCTTCCGCACGATGCAGAACGTGCACGATGTTTACGCGGTGTTCACCGTGCAGGAGGAAGTCGGCCTGCGCGGCGCAGGTGCGGCGGCTTATGCCATCGAGCCCGACCTGAACATCAGCCTGGATGTGACCGGCACGGGCGACACGCCCAAGTGCGGCCGCATGAGCGTAAAGCTCGGCGCAGGCGCAACGGTGAAGGTGATGGATTCTTCCGTCATCGTGCCTCCGGTGGTGCGCGCGTTCCTTGCGGAAGCGGCGGACGAGAAGAACATCCGCTGGCAGCCCGAAGTGCTGCGTGCGGGCGGCACGGACACCGGTGCGGTGCAGCGCGCGCGCGGCGGCATCCTTTCCGGCTGCATCTCCATCCCCACACGCTATATCCACTCCCCCGTGGAAACCGCGGACATGGGCGATTATGAAGCTGCTGTGCAGCTCGTCTGCGCCGCTGTGGCGAAGCAGGAGCTGCC
>ERZ779894.634-NODE-634-length-39830-cov-5.702527_pt1 | contig 39830 bp, 29 predicted proteins | sample MGYA00511587_ERZ779894 | MGnify/ENA primary metagenome ERZ779894 (study PRJEB29588, sample SAMEA2160490) | human gut metagenome | biome: human gut; feature: human-associated habitat; material: faeces | place: Denmark | collected 2008/2010 ... | reverse complement strand
CACAACAAGCGCTGGAACTGAAAAGTAAAATGGATCTGGGACGCATTCACGATCTTTCGCCATCACAGATCGTCCCCAACCCCGATCAGCCGCGCAAGGTATTTTCCGATACATCTTTGCTCTCTTTGTCGGAAAGTATTATGCAATACGGTATTTTACAGCCGCTCACCGTCCGTCCGCTCGATTCTGCAACAGAATTTTATGATCCATCCACACATTTTGCCCTGATCGCCGGAGAACGTCGTCTGCGCGCGGCACAGCTGGCAGGTCTGTTGACCGTGCCCTGTATCATCATCGATGCCGATGCACAAAAAAGTGCAGCACTGGCACTGATTGAAAATTTACAGCGTGAAGATTTGAACATGTTTGAACAAGCCAGCGCCATTGCCGCGTTGATTGATTTGTATCATCTGACACAGGAACAGGCGGCAAAACGGTTGAGTGTCAGCCAATCATTTGTCGCCAACAAACTGCGCATGTTACGCCTGGAGCAAAGCGACCGCGACTATATTTTGCATCACGGATTAAGCGAACGTCATGTGCGGGCACTCTTGCGCATTGGAGAGGTGGACAAGCGCCGTACGGTGATGTGCACCGTCGCAACACGACACTATAATGTAGCGCAAACGGAAGAATATGTGGAAGAAATTTGTCGTGCTGAGGCACATCCCTCCAAACAAAAGCCGAAGTCCCGCTTTATCCTCAAAGATATTCGCCTGTTTTATAACACCGTCGATCAGGCATTATCCCTGGTACGCCGCGCCGGCATTGTTGTACACAGTGAACGCAAAGAGACAGATGGCGGGGTCTGTTGGACCATTCGGATTCCCGATCCACGATCTGCCGCACCTGCAACAAAGTCTTAATGCGGCTTGCTTCGTTTTTCTGTCTGGCAGTATTTTTTTCCTTTTTTCTTACGTTTTTATAGAAGTGTGTCTGAAAACCAAAAATGACATATCCTACGTGGTGTTCTGATCAAACGGTATTTCCACTGTACCCATTGTGTTTGTTTACAAAATGTTCCACGTGGAACATTTTACCATTTGCGTCATAAGCGCTTCTCACTTTGTGCTTGCAATGTAAGTATAGTTTTCCATAAAACAAACGGTGCAAAGAAGAATTCCCAAGTTGCAGCGTAATATCGTGTTTTCCGTCGTCTGTACCATTGGTACGAACCGCGAGCGCTTGACAAAACATGTGGTTTGTGATATGATGATTCTGTATCGACACAGCACGCTGTGCCGCTTTCTCAGAACATTTATGCTTCGCCCATGGGCGGATTTCATCACTGACCGCAACGACAAGGAAACAACATGAACAATCGAGCAAAAGTTATCGCCCTGGCAAATCAAAAGGGCGGCGTAGGAAAAACGACCAGCGCCGTGAATCTCTCCGCTTCTGTGGGAATTTTGGGTAAACGCGTTTTGATGATCGATATGGACCCGCAGGGAAACACCACCAGCGGGCTTGGCATCAGCAAAAAGAGTGGGCCCACCATTTATGAAGTTTTAATGGGAGATTGCGAAATCACACGTGCGGTACAGCAAACGGCCTTTACCAATCTTTCCATCGTCCCGGCGCACATATCTCTGGCGGGGGCTGAGTTTGAACTGGTCAGTGCCACACACCGCGAAAGCCGACTGAAAGAAGCCATGGAGCCGTTATTGGATGCGTACGATTACATTTTCATCGACTGTCCGCCATCTCTTGGCATTTTGACCATTAACGCATTGGTGGCATCAGACGGATACATCATTCCGATGCAGTGCGAATATTATTCTCTGGAAGGTTTGGCACAGCTGGATATGAGTGTCAACAAAATCAAAAAACTTTACCATCCGTCTCTGACGCTGATCGGCATTTTAATCACCATGTACAACGGACGGTTAAACCTCTCCGTACAAGTTTTGGAAGAAGTGAAAAAGTATTACGGGCCGAAGTTGTTTTCCACACCCATCGCCCGCAATGTGCGGTTATCTGAGGCGCCCGGATTCGGTATGCCGGTATATTATTACGACAAAAGTTCGCGCGGCGCACAGGCATATTTGGACGTCGCAAATGAATTGATTGAACGCATTTGAAACGTTGTGCAGCATCTCTTTGTTACAACATGGATCGGGCAAACAGAAAGGAAACAATACATATCATGGCAAAACGACTGGGACACGGCAGAGGGCTTGACGCGATCTTTTTGGACAACGAAACGGAAGGGCAACAGGATGTGACCACGTTGCGTATTTCACAAATTGAGCCAAATCCCAACCAGCCGCGCCGCACGTTTGAAGAAGCATCGTTGCAACAACTCGCGGATTCCATTGCGATACACGGTGTCATTCAACCCATCGCCGTTCGTCGCGGAAAGAATGAAGGGTTTTATGAGATTATCGCCGGGGAGCGACGTTGGCGCGCCGCCAAACTGGCAGGCATTGTGACCATTCCCGCTGTCATATTAGAACTGGAGGCCGCAGCTGCCGCACAGGCAGCGCTGATTGAAAACATTCAGCGTGAAGATCTCAACCCGGTTGAAGAAGCAAAGGCGTATCAAACACTGTTGGATACGTACGGCATGACGCAAGAAAATTTGGCAAAGCAGCTGGGAAAAAGCCGCAGCCAGATTACCAATATGCTGCGTCTGCTGGATTTGGATGAAGCAATTTTGCAAGCACTGGCTACAGGTGCATTCACCATCGGACACGCCAAAGCGCTCTTAAGCGTCAAAGACCCAGCGGACCGTTTGGCACTCGCAAAACAGATCATTGCACAAGGTGATTTCAGTGTGCGCGCAGCAGAAGCTGCGGCTGCCAAATACAACCGCGCACGCGCGCAACAAAACGTCCAAAACGATGCGGACACAGCGGAAAACAAGCAAGACGCGCCCACACAGACAGCGACTTATTTTCGCGCGTTGGAACAACGTATGAGCCAGGCACTTGGAAATCGGGTACACATCTCGCGTACCGCCGATCAAAAAACCGGAGAAACGCGCGGAAAGCTTGAGGTAACGTTCAGCGGCGATACACAGCTGGAATCGTTTATCAAGCGATTGTGCGGAAACGACTTTTTTGATGAGACAACCGACAGGCGCTAAACAGCATATTTTCAATACAATGATTCATATATAACATTTGAAAAGGAAAAACTCCCTTTTTCCATGGATTTGTTCGCTGCAGTTTTTGTTTGACCGATGGTTGTGTACGCACAGATCACCATTTTCTGCTGCGGCATCTATGTTCCACGTGGAACATTTTTCCATTCATACAACCAAATTTTATGGCATATTCATCCTGTTTGTAATACACAAATAGCTCTGATTGCATCCATTCATAACAAGTAAAACGACTCTTTCATCGACAGGTTTTTCCCCGCCGTCTTGACAGGGAACAATACAAACACTTTCACACCGCAACCCCACATACCTCTGGAAAGGAGAACGTTTTCATGCAGGAAATTTTTGAACGAATCGGACAGACCTTCCTCTCATTTTTTCAAACCATTCGTTTGGGTTCTGTGAATCAGCTCATTCTGTGCTTTGCTTTGGGCGCCATTCTTGCCAGCATCGTTGCTTATTATCACAAAAATTATATCGGACGGCTGGTGCGGTACTTGCTGCGTGAAAACGCCAACGACCCCCAGAGTGCCAAGACTTTGACAGATATCGGCATGCAAAACAACCGTTTGTATCGTTTTTCCCTGCGGAAAAAGAGTACCCTGCGCCGTATTATTACCGTCATGGATGAAACAACAGAACATGTACCCATGACGGCGCAAGGAACTGCAAAAACCGCCGCAAATGCATTACCGTCAAGTAACACGAGCGGTTTGGCAGGAGCGGAAAACATCGCCGCTTGCGGATTGTACATTGCGCCCGGAAAAGCGACGGAACGTGCGATGCATTCTTATGCAAACCCCGGGAATGGTGCAAAAGCCATTGTATTAACGGTGATTCTTGTGACCATCGTTGCAGGCTTATGCATTGGATTTTTACCGCATATTCTCAATCTGGTTTCGCGCACCGTGGAAATGTTTTGATAAAAAACACATTCTACGCCGGATGATGATTGAATCATCGCAGAAATAATATATTGTTTATCGGACAATCAATCTGTTTGTATCATCTATCATTCTGTCGTTGCCCAAAACTTTTTTCGGTATCCGCTTGGTCATATGCGGTGCCGACCACATCCGTTTTTTCACATTGTCTTTGAAACACTTCACCGCCACGTACTTCACCCATCCGGAAAACGATTCCGTATGGTCATTTGAAACGCGGAACAGGCGGCATGGGAGGTAACATGAACCAAAACGAAACGAATCAAAACGCCGGCGAGAAGGGGCAAGATACTCTGCACCGTCCCGCAACACAACAAGCCGCCGATCCATCCACGCGTATCAACCAAACGGATGCGCACGACGGCGCCAAAACAAATACGCAAAATGGCGCAAGCGAACAACAAACGCCATCAAGCAAACCCACAGCAGGAAAAAAAGCCAAAAAGAAATCACATAAAAATGTGTTCCTGATTACATTTCTTATCGCTGCGCTGGCGGTTGCACTGGTTGTTTTGGCAGCATATTTGCTCGGTTTTCGCTATCAGCGCGTGACTGCATCGGACGGCTCGGAAATCAAGTTTTTGGGTCGGGTAAACAGCGCGGGTATTGCACAATCCGGAACGTTGTATTTGTCATCGGGAAGCACTGCCAAGGTATCAGCAAAGGATCAAACCATCACCTATTCCAACGGCGATACCTACCAGGGCTCTTTGAACGAAAATCTGTTGTGCGAGGGACAAGGTACATATACCTTTGCAGACGGCAGTGTTTATGAAGGCAATTTTTCCGGCGGATTGTTCAACGGAGAGGGAACGCTTACGTTTTCCAACGGAGACGTATACGTCGGTTCGTTTGTAAACGGCGCCAAAGAGGGACACGGTGTATATACCCGCTCGGATGGTTCCGTATATGACGGGGAATTCAAAGACAACAAAAAAGACGGACACGGCGTATATACCTGGCCGGATGGCAGCAGTTACGACGGAGAATTTTCCAATGACCTGAAAAATGGGGAAGGTGTTTTCCATTTTTCCAACGGAGATGTGTATTCCGGCTCATTTGTAGATGACGCACGTTGCGGACAGGGTACCTATACCTGGAAAGAAAGTGGCGACGAATACGTAGGCGAATTCAAAGACAATACCATGAACGGTTACGGAACCTATACGCATGCCAGCGGTATCACCTTTGAGGGTTATTTTGAAAACGGTCAACGCGTCATTCAAGAAGAACAAACCGACGCGACCACAGCGCCCGCTGCCACAGATGCAACGGCTGCGACCGCTGCATCATAACCAAAGGCATCCCCTTACATGTTTCAAATGTCCGTTGCGTGTGAAACCCAATTTGCGCAATCGTTTTTTCAGACAAAAAACATGCACATCTTGATTTATTGATATCGCATCCGCCCCACTTTTTGCGTTTATTACAATCATCAACACTTCAAAAGGCACCGGATGATTCGCGGTGCTTTTTGTTTGAAACAAATTTTTTATGATCGTACAGAAAAACATGTCGCTTTTTGTCTAAATGAGAGTTACACTTTTATATATATCACAATGATATCGTGTAATTTTCATGCACTCATACAAAAATTTCACATTGTCTACATCTTTCGTTGCATTTTTGTTTGTTTTGTGGTATCATGATTGCGCAGGACAACCCTGTATAAAACCATAAGCCGTGTGGTTTTTGGGGGTGTGCTTTACATGCAATATTTTGTAGTTTTTTCGTTTACATTCTTCTCTCTGCGTGTAAAACCATTGTTTTGCAAAAATGACGTTTCCATAACATCATATGTACATCCGATTTGAACGGAGCAATCAGACTTCTTGTATCCAGCAGATTTCATGTGCTTTGTTCACCTGATCCGATGGTCATGATTTCTTCCGATATAATATTTGCACACCCATTGGATCTCCCACCCCGCGAACAACCAAAACAAACAACAATTTTTTTTTGGAAAAGAGGTGCCTTTTATGAAATCTGTCCCGGTTCTGAAACCCGTTCGCTTTCACACGAGTAACCATCGACGCGTTCATCGTTTTCTTGCGGTATGTGTCGCTCTGCTCTTGCTGTGCGCCTCTCTGCCGCTTGCTTCCGTTGCTGCGCCAACTGCAAACAAACCATTTTTGGTCTACGGCATTAAAAACAACGGTGCAACGCAATTGTACAATCCATACGATTCTTCGGACAACTTTTTCATCGGCGGCATTCCTTTTTTGGGGCAAACGGCGCAACAAGGCAACAATTATGCTGCATTTGTCGGTGTGTTTTCCGTTTTAAATGCACAAACCTCTCAATCGGGCGATGACAACTTCGGTGCAGATATTGTTGCTGCAAAACCCCTGTACGCTTTTCTGCAAGGCAAAAGCTATACCCGTACTGTCGGGAGCGCCTACGTGCAAAATGTTGCAAACGACATGACCATCACCGGAAACAATTGGAGCGGCGGTGGGGATCTAACCGGTACTACGGCAACCGGTACGATGTCTTCCCCGTATGACACGTTGAAAATTTCTGCAGGAATTTTCCGTCTGCGCAATATGAATGTTACCACAACCTCATCATCCGGTAACTACAATGCGCTATATCTCACCGACGGTACGGTGGCTCTGATTGACAACAGTTCCCTGTATGTCTCCGGCAGCGACGGCGGTGCGGCACTCCATTTGGACGGCGGTACGATCACACAAATTCGTGATACCTCCATTCAATCCACACGTACAACGACGACAACCACCGACCGCGCCAGTGCACTGTCTTTGACAAATGCAGCTGCTCGCATTGAGTCCATAGATGGCGAAACCGATATTACGGCCTCTACCGGTCCAGCCATTTATCTTTCTGCCGGTATCATTGACAGCATTGCCACCACTGGAACCGTGCAAGGAGGAAGCGGCGGCGCGGCATTGTCAATACAAAACGGAACCGTTTATGAAATTTCAGGTGGTACCTATACCGCCGGATCGAATCAACCGGCGTTATATATTGCCGCGGGAGGTTCTGTGGGAGAAATCAGCAACGGAACCTTTACACCCGGCAGTACCTCAAGCGTGGGTTTGCAAAACAACGGCTCGCTTGCCATCATTCGCGATGGAACATTTTACGGATATCAAAACAACGGTACCATCAGTGACGGCATTGTGGGAGGTACCTTTGACTTTACGACATATACCGCTTCTTCCTTTGCCGATATCAAATGGGATATTGCACCGTCAGCCATTGCACGACTGGATAGCACGGCCGGAAACGGAAAGTTTACCGTTGTTGCAAATGACGGCATCACAGAGGGTACATACATCGGCAAAGCGCCTGCGAATACCACATATACCACTTCTACATTTGATGGAGAAACAACCTATACGGTAACCGGTTCAACGGATCCCGGCGATCCCGATCCGGACCCGACACCGGATCCGACCACCGAGGTATCTTCCGGTTACTATGTTTTGGTCAATCGGCAAAGTGGTTATGTGCTTACCGTTCCTTATTCCGCACAGAACAGCGAAACCGCTTGTCTCACGGTCAATGAAGCGAACGGAGGTACCGCACAGACATTTTATATGGAAAAAGGGGTAAGTACCTATCAACTGACCGCGTACAATGCCTCTGATCGTGTGCTCAGTGCACAAAGTGCTTCGTCCAACGCGTATTCCGTATTGAAAAATGACACCAATGCATCTACCCAGCAGTGGATTTTAACCAAAGCCTCCGGCAACGGGTATGTTTTGCTCAGTGCCGCTGATCAAACGCTGGCTCTGGGAGAAGTCGGTTCAGCTGCATCATCTATGGTAAAATTAAAAACCTATTCCGTGGCAGATGCTTCTATGATTTGGGATTTGGCTCCGGTGAAATTTGATGCTTCGGCCGTTTCCGGCAAAGCAACGCTTGGTACCCCCAGCGGTTATTCCTCCAAAAACGGTCCAAAGTATACCATTGCCGGAAGTGGCACGATGTACTTCCCGCTAAGCATGAGCAATACCACCTTTAACCGCTACCATATCTCCTATTACAGCTCCCGTCCTGTCAGCGGAACCATCACCTATCGATATGGTTCGTCCACAGTCACGGAAACCATTTATTTGGAACCTTCCGACGCCAATACGATCTCGAATTTCACGGGTTTGATCAATTCTTATCTTGACGGCGGAAAGGGAAGTGCTGTTACGCAAATTTCCATTCACGCCAAAACCGGTAACGCCACAGACTTTGTTCTTTACGGCGTGACGGTGGAAAACTATACCGTATACGCTTCCACGGTTTATGTGGAAAACAGCAAATATAAAATCGGCGCATTGCTTACCATGGGCGGCGGGTTGTCCTACCTGGAGGACAAAACAGATGGTTTGAGCAATGTAACCAATCTGCTCAATCGCGCAGATACCGGTCGTTTGGTACAACAATCGTTCTATGCCGGCAATGCTTATGCCAACGACGGGTATCAACCCGGCTATTATAACGGACAGCTCTGGGGATATAATCCCGTACAAGGCGGTTCCAGTTCTGCCGCCGGCAGCAAAAAAAGTAAAATCGTGGATGTGATTGTATCGGACAACAGTATTTACGTCAAATGTATGCCACGCGACTGGGCAACCGGAAATTTTGCATATTCTTATATGGAAAATATCTACACGTTGACCAATGACGGTGTGCAAATTGACAACCGATTCTTTGACTGGTCCGGTTATACATTTAACGCTGTTGACCAGGAATTACCTGCCTTTTACACCATCAGTTATTTGGGCAATTTTGTGTGGTACGGCGGGACCTCCCCCTGGACGTATGGTTCATATACCAAGGAAACCTCTCTGCCGTTTTGGGGACAAGTATCCGGTGGGGTTGAAGTCAATGCAGGTGTTTGTCGCCACTACCCATATGCAGCGGCGGAAACCTGGTGTGCATGGGTCAACAGTTCCAACTGGGGAATCGGCATTTACACACCGGGCGTCACACAGCTCTTTGCCGGTCGATATGCCTACAATGGATCTACTTCCTCCTCTTCTTCCGCGACCAACTATGTTGCACCCTTGGTGACACAGGCACTCACTCCCTATGGGGAATTTACGTACAGCTCTATGATCACCACTGGTAATATCAATACCATTCGCAATACATTTTATGATCACCAAACACTCACGCAACAAGATTTCGCGAATACTTCCATTGCCTCTGCGGCATCGATGAAAGTCGGAGAATTTCTCAGTCTTTCCGCCGGGGTGGAACCGGAAATGAGTTCTGATAAAACCATCACGTGGACTTCCAGCAATTCCAGTGTTGCGACAGTTTGTGGTGGATTGGTAGAGGCTGTCGGGGAAGGTTCCGCTGTCATTGCCGCAACCACCGCAAATGGTCAGACAACACAGTGTACGATAACGGTAGCTGGTACGGTAACCATGGAATACACCGTCACACTTACCGATACAAAAAATGAAACGACCACGCAAACAGTGATCGCGGGCACACAAATTGTGTTGCCCGCGCCGCACTGTGCGGGTTTTACATTTAACGGCTGGTACTGCATGCAAGACGGGAAAACGTATCCTGCTGGCAGCCGTTACACCGTACAACACGATGTGCATTTTGTCAGTACATGGGAAGTGATCGCAACACATATTTTAACCTATCATGCAAACGGAGGCAGCGGCGCACCGTCGGCACAACAGGCATACAACGGGGAATCCGTGATCATCAGTGATGTTGTTCCGACACGCGAAGGCGCCACATTTTTGGGATGGGCGGAAACACAGGATGCGACAACACCTGTTTATCAACCCGGACAATCCATTGTACTGAATCGAAATTTGACGTTATTTGCCGTATGGGAACTGACGTCGCAACAGCCGGGAACGCCGGAACATCCCATACAAACAGAACTAACGGTCATGCGCCGTTTGCTGTTACAAAACTGCATTGATTTTCAATTCGGCGTACCCAAAGATCAATTTAACACAGAGATTACAGGTATTACTTGTACCGTTGTACGAGAGAAAAACGGAGCATTACAGGAAGCGCTGTCTTTGCAACCGGATGCGGAACTTTCCAGTGACACCATGTTGATTTTTGCCTATCGCGGCATTGCCGCAGCGGAAATGACGGATGAAATGCAACTGACTTTTTCTTATCTTTCCAACGGAACATATTACAAGAGTCAAACCATTACCACCAGTATTGCATCGTACATCAACGATGTATTGATTCAGTCCGGAAATGAAAAAAGTCAGCAAAATACCATGCTTGTGGATCTGCTTTGCTATGGTGCCGCGGCACAAACATATTTCTCCTATCAAACAGACGCGCTTGCCACAGATATTCTTTCACCCGAACAGCTGGCACTGGGTTCTTTACAAACACCGAATGTGGAAAATATAACCACAGATGTGGGAGAAGGATTGATACTGGTCAATCGGTTACGACTGGATAATCATGTGCAACTATCCTACGGAATTTCTGCGCAGTCTCTTTCGGTCAGCGACCCATCCACACTCTCCCTGCACTTGATGCGCGCTGACACAGGAGAAGTTGTGATTTTGACAAATCCGACGCTGGAAAGCGGGTATTACATTTTTGATTATACGGGCCTTTCCACACCGGAACTTGGTGTAAAATTGACAGCACAGGTTTATGAAAACGATATCCCCGTCTCTGCCGTCCGTGTCACATCTGTCCATTCCTATTTGGCACATGCGAATACAGGCAGTGAAACGGATGCATTATTCTCCTCACTTTTGTGCTTCAGTCACGCCGCGGCACAGTTTTATGGGGTATAAACATCCGATTGGGCTGATATGTTTAAAGCAAATACCTAATTTTTGAAAACCATTTTATCACGTGACCACAAATTCTTTCTCTTTGAGATTTCATTTCATTTGATGTCTCTATGTAAAAAAACAAGGCAATAAAACACAAATACCATTGTGATTTAAAAAGCAAACGCCATGTGTAGATCCGTACACAGCGTTTGCCTTGTTTTTTATCACCCGATATAGTTCTGTTTACACCATTTAGATGATTTCATCGCTGCGACTATCACATTTTGATTTACTCTCAATTTTTTTGCTTTGTTTGCATAAAATCTCAAAAAAAAACAAGCCTCAAAGCCTGTGGAAAATGTGGCATATGCTTGCAAATGAGGGGCGTTTATGCTATAATTAAGGTGTTGAACTATATAATTAAGGTATATAATTATGATTAAAACCGTTTTTTAAAAAAAACGTTTTCCAATACAAAAATACGGCGGAACCATTTCTGTCTCATTTTTTGTTCCGCTGCAAAAGGAGTTTTTCTATGCAAGCGTATGACAATATATGGAAATCGGTATATTCACTTCTCGCAGAACAATATTCCCAGACCATTCTGCAGCTTTGGTTTTCCAATTTGGAACTGATTGCACTCAACGATCACTGTGTCGTACTTCTGACCAACAGCGATATGATCGCGGATATTATCAGCAGACGCTTTTCCAGTGTGGTAGAAAAAGCGTTTGAAACAACGATGGGATTTGAAGTACAACTGGTGGTTTTATCCAACGAACACAAAGACATCAATCGGGAAGAAATTCAGCAAAAATGCAATCAGAACATTCCCATCGCTTCATTTTCCATTGAAAACAATGACAATCAGCAACAAGTACACCGTACGGAACCGGATGATGTGACAAATACAACTGTCGGAAACGATACAATCCATTCCACAGCCGCACAACAGGTGCGTATCGAAAACCCGTCTGACGTTTTTACACAACCAAACAAAACAACAACAGAGCCAGCCGATACAAACAGTGTATCTGCACAACCAACAGCAGATCAAACAAATGCCGCGTTTCTTTCACAAAACCAGCCCATACAACAAACGCAACCCTTTGATTCTGCAGCATCATCGTTTTCCACCGATCGCCCCACCACGTCGTTTCCGCTCTCCGCGCGCGAACATACTGCCGGTGATTCTGCTATTTCCACAAACGGCTTTGGTGAATCTCCGAAAAAAGCGGTGTTGTCATCCGAAATCGATTGGAGCAAGGATGAATCGTTGAGCTTTGTGGAACGGGAATATACGTTTGAAAACTTCATTGTGGGAAACTCCAACAAATTTGCCTATTCGGCATGTCTCGCCGTTGCGGATTATCCCGCCACCAATTACAATCCGCTGTTTTTGTATGGTCCCAGCGGTATCGGAAAAACGCACTTGCTTTATGCCATTCGCAACCGGGTGCGTGAACGCAAGCCACAGATGAGCATTGTGTATGTAAAAGGGGAAGAATTTGCCAATCAACTCATCAATGCCATGCATGAAGAGACCACGGAAGAATTTCGAAACAAATATCGAAAAGCAGACATTCTCTTGATCGACGACATTCATTTTATTGCCGGAAAACCCTCTACCCAGGAAGAATTTTTCAATACATTCAACGCATTGTTTGAAGAACAAAAGCAATTGATTTTTACTTCCGACCGTCCGCCAAAAGATATCAAAACACTGGAAGACCGGTTACGCACCCGTTTTGAATGGGGATTGATCGCGGATATTCAACCACCCGATTATGAATTGCGCATTGCCATACTAAAAAGCAAAGCAAAAATCATTCACATCGATCTTTCCATGGATATTTTGGTCTTTCTGGGAGATAAACTCAAGGGAAATATCCGTCAAATTGAGGGTGCAATCAAGCGGTTGCGTGCCTATCAGGATCTGACCAACGAAGAGATCACATTGGAAAACACAAAAGAAATTTTGTCCGATGTCATGTCCGGGCCGTTGCCCGAAAATGTGAAGATCGAAAAAATTCTGTCTGCTGTCACAAAAAAATACGGTGTATCTCTGGAAGAATTAAAGGGCAAAAAACGCTCGCGGGAAATTGCGCTCGCCCGCCACATCGCCATTTACATTGTACGGCAAATGACAGAAAAATCCTATCCGGAGATCGGCAAAATTTTCAATCGGGATCACACCACCGTTCTTTCTTCGATCGAAGTCATTGACAAACGCATGAAAGAAGACGTCATGGTGGAAAGTGAGGTCAATGACCTGATGCGGGAAATTGCCTCGATCTCTTAATGCGTAATAACGGGAAAAACAACCGCATCGAATGACAATGGTCTTTGGATTTTATACAAAGCAATAAATGCTTGCATCTCACAAAGCAAACAGTTTCCAAAATGTTTTCCACAGACAAGAAGCAAACGTTGATACAACCAAAAGCAGCCAACTGCGGGAAAAAATATCATTGGATACGTACATTTTCCAAGTTTTCCTGTTCCTGGTTTTCACATTTTGCAAAACAAGCAGTTGATTGAAAAAATGTTTTTGTGTATTTTTTATTTTCCACCTTTTCCCATGGAAAAACAAAAGAATGCGTTTGTAAAACCTGTGTAAAACAAGTGAAAAATGAAGCGTCAAAAACGACCGTTTTTTTCTCTTTTCTTTTCCACGGCAATTCCAGTTGTTTTGCCGATGGCTTTACACATCAGATTATGCACGAAAAGCCATATATTTCCAACAAAAACAGTGTTTTCCATTTTTCCACCGACCCTACTACTGCTACTACTATCCTTTTATACATGACACACACAATACGGTACCGTGTATGCGGTATCAAGTCAAAAACATACGAGGTATCAAAGCTTATGAAAGTCACATTTTCAAAAGACGTGTTGAGCGGTGCGGTACAACCTGCCATGGGGGCAGTCAGTACCAAAAATACAGACATTGTCATCAGCGGTATTCGCTTGACCGCCAAAGAGGACGGAACATGTGAGATCAACGCCTTCGATTTGGAAAAAGGCATTGTTTGTCACATTCATGGAGATGTAGAAAGACCGGGATCGTATATCATCAACGGCCAAAAGCTCTCACAGATTATCCGCAATATGCCGGGAGATATCACCATTGACGTCAATGAAAAAGCACAAGCTACCATTTCCAGCGGTCATAGCCGTTTTATTTTAAATGTGCTGCCGGGAGAAGATTTTCCGAATATGCCGATGCTCGAGGGTGACTGGGGCTTTGAAATGGAAGAATGGCAGCTGCGCGATATGCTGAACAAGACCGTTTATGCAGCGGCAGGGGATGAAGAACCGCGTCCCGCGCTCAAGGGGGTCTTTTTCCATGTAGAGAATGATCGGATTACCACGGTTGCCACGGACAGCTTTCGTCTTGCCATGGCGCAGGCAAAAGCGGATTTGCACGCATCTTCGATGCAAAAAAATGATTTGGATTGCAAAGTCATCGTCCCGGCCAAGACTGTCACGGAGTTGATGCGTCTGATCGGAGATACGACAGACGTGCTTTCCATCTATGCCACGCGCAAACACATTATTTTTCAAAAGGGAGAATTGTACTTCTTTTCCCGGTTGATCGATGCAGAATATATCGATTATCAGAAATTTTTCCCGAAAAATATCAAGAGTGAAGTTTTGGTACCCCGCGACGCATTGCGGGACAGCCTGGAGCGTGCCAGCCTTGTGACGGAAGATCGAGCCTTGGGACAGGCAAAAAGCTATGTCAAGTGTTGCTTTGAGGGAAAATATCTGGATGTTTCATCCAACTCTTCCCTCAGTTCCGTCTACGATCAGATCGAGATGCGCTCAGAGTGTGAAAAGATGGAATTGGGATTTAGCTGCCGTTATCTGTTGGATGCGCTGCGTGCGGCAGATACCGAATATGTAAAGATTTCGCTGATCAGCCCCTTGACTTCCATTTTGATCTCCGGTGTCCCGCAGGCTGAAGGAGAACAAAACGAAAGCCAGAAAGAGAAGACAGATAAAACGGAAGAAAAGACGCGCGCATCGTTTGTGTTCTTGGTTGTGCCGATGCGTATGGTATGACCTATAAAAAGACCGGAGAGATACCAAAAACAATTGGTTTTTGTTTGGTATCCATCATGCATCAAAAAATAGTTACCTTGTGTCTTGCAAGTGAGACCGTGGTTAAAACTGTGATAATGCGATAAAGAGAGGAAAAGACGGGATTGATGGTCCCGCAACAAAGAACATGCGCCTGGAACAGATTTGCTTACATCATTTTAGAAATATTGAGTCCGCGCATCTTTGCTTTTCTCCGGGTGTCAATCTGTTATACGGTGCCAATGCGCAGGGAAAGACCAATGCGTTAGAGGCGATCGCTTATTTTGCTGCGGCAAAGAGTTTTCGCGGCGCAAAAGAGGCGGAAATGATCCGTTTCGGCGAAGAACGGTGTATGATGCAGATGAAAATGCAGACAGAGAAACGGGAGTTGACGCTCTGTGCCACATTGTTTGCGCACCAAAAGCACAAATTGGAAAAAAACGGCGTGGCGCTGCGTCGTACATCCGATTTGGTGGGACTGTTTCGCTGTGTATTGTTTTGTCCGGAGCATCTTTCTTTGATCAAAGGTGCGCCCCAACAGCGTCGCGCTTTTTTGGACAATGCCATTTCACAGCTCAAACCGTCTTATTTGTCTTCGTTGGTTGCATATCGGAAATTACTCAAACAAAAGAATGCATTGCTGCGTGATGGTGAGATTGGTACATCGAAGACTGCATTATTGGAAGTACTCAATGCGCAAATGGCGCCGCTTCATGCACATCTGGTACAGACGCGCTGTAATTATCTGTCTATGTTGTGTGACCATACATCGCGGTTTGTTTGTGAAATGACGGGTGGAAAAGAGACGGTACAAATGCGTTATCTCTCCTCGCTTATGTCGCAGGAGGAAAGACAAGAGGTATCGACTTTTCATAAACAAGACAGATCGGATCAAAACGTGTGTGAAGATAGACAACAGACAGAGGACCAAGAGAAATTTGATACAGAAAAGGTACAAGCACACGAAAAAGCGATTCGCGCATCTTTGACAAAACAATTTTATGAAAGAGCAATGCAATTTGCCATGCGGGAACAACTGGCCAAAACCACATTGGTCGGTGCACATCGAGACGATGTTTCTATTTTGCTCAACGACAAAGATGCCAAAACGTATGCTTCCCAAGGGCAAGACCGCAGTTTGGTTCTGGCCATGAAATTGGCGGAGGGGGAGATCTGCCGTTTGTCTGCGCAGGATTATCCGGTTTTTCTGTTTGACGATGTGTTGAGTGAACTTGATCGCACAAGGCAGGCCTATTTAATGGGGCAACTGCATGGGAGACAGGTGATTTTGACGGGGTGTAATGAGGAGTGGTTTGATCGCTCGGAAATCAACCGTATTTATGTGGAAAATGGCACCTATCAGCCGAAAAACAATCAGACGGAAATAAATCAAACTGAATGATGCCGCGGTTTTATATCATCGCACGATCGCACAAAGATGGATAACGGAACATTGAAAAGAATGAGTTGAGAATATGATGCTGTTACACATAGATAAAGAAACCAAAATTCCCGTTTGCGACATTGTCGGAATCTTTGATTTAGACAGCGCAACGGTGTCTTCGATCAGTAAGCGTTTTTTGAAACAACAACAGGAAGCGGGTACTTTGTATACGACAAATCTTTCGTTGCCGCGTTCATTTGTACTATGTGCAGAGACCTCGGGGCAGAAGATGAAACATATTGTTGCACCGAAAGAAAACAAAGAAGCCATACAAAAAACAAAAGCATCAAAACAAACAAAGCAAAAACGGAAAAAAGAACAGCAAAATAAAAAAAGTGCCGTATATTTTAGTGCAAATTCTCCGCAAATGCTGTGTCAGAAAATTCAGATGCAAAGTGAACGGTATGTGGTCAAAGAGGCGCAACGGCAGTTATTCAAGCAAACAGGAGAAGACGGAAAACGGTTTTCTGATATAGAAAAACAACATTGAAAAAACAAAGAAGTATTGCTATTTTTCTTTGATCTGTGTTGTGTGCAATGTCAGAATCAAAATGAAACGATACAAAACAGCCCCATATGCTGTTTTTCGTAACAATTTGACAAGATCAACAACTTCAACAAATTCAAACTTCACCAAATAAAAAAACAAAGGATAAGGGCAAAGATGACGTCAAACAATCACGAACAACAAACACAAACAAATGAAGCGATGAAATCGCACCATACAACGGCGGCAGATCATATAACAGAATCGCTTGACGAAGAACAGTCGGAGAACACCTCATCTGTGAATGAGACGGAAGAAAAGAAAACGGAACCGTTTCAGATCGACAGCGATACAGCCGTGGGCGACGCCGTATACGATGAAAACCAGATCCAAGTGTTGGAAGGACTGGAGGCCGTACGTAAGCGTCCGGGCATGTATATCGGTACGACATCGGAGATGGGATTGCATCATTTGGTATATGAAATCGTTGACAACTCCATTGACGAAGCAATGGCCGGTGCCTGTGACACCATCGTGGTACAAATTTTGCAAGATGGTTCCATTGAAATTCAAGATAACGGACGAGGTGTTCCCGGCGCCATTCACCACAAAATGGGTATCCCCACGTTGGAGGTGGTGTTTACCATTTTGCACGCAGGCGGAAAATTCGGTGGAGAAGGATATAAAATCTCCGGCGGACTTCACGGTGTGGGTGCATCCGTGGTGAATGCTCTGTCTGAATGGATGGAAGTACGCAACTGCAATGACGGTATGGCATATACGGAACGTTTTGTGCGCGGCAAAGTGGACAGAGCGTTTGCATGTGAGGGATCCTGTGGGGACGAACACGGGTTGTATGTTCGGTTTATGCCGGATGCCGACATTTTTGAAACGGTGAAGTTTAACTATGATACGATCTTAAAGCGTCTGCGTGAACAGGCGTTTCTGAATGCCGGTGTTCGTATCATTTTGCGTGATTTGCGCGGCGATGAAGAAGATCACCGCGAAAATGAGCTTTATTATGAAGGCGGTTTGCGGTCGTTTGTCGAATTTCTCAATGCCTCCAAAGAGACCATTCATCCGGATGTGATCTATGTAAAGGGCAGAAAAGGAGATTTAACGGCGGAGGTCGCCATCCAATACAACACCGACTTGCATCAGAACATTCAGTCCTTTGCCAACAATATGAACACGGTGGACGGAGGTACGCACGTAGAGGGATTCAAAAATGCCTTGCGTACGGCCATGAACAATTACGCCAAAAAGCTTGGGATCCTCAAAAATGATGAAAGTTTAAAAGGCGAAGATACCTTGGAGGGAATTTGCGCTGTGATCAGCGTCAAACTGCCGGATGCACAATTTGAAAGCCAGACCAAAGCGAAATTAGGCAACAGCGAAGTGCGCACATTTGTGTACGGGATTGTCAAGGAAAAACTGGAAGAATACATGGAGGAAAATCCGCAGATTACCCGTACCATTTTGGAAAAGGCACTGTTGGCTTCCCGTGCGCGGGAAGCGGCGCAAAAAGCACGGGAACAGACACGTAAGAGTGTATTGGACAAAGGTTCTTCGTTACCGGGAAAACTGCGTGATTGTCACGAAAAAAATCGCGATCTGACCGAACTGTTTTTGGTCGAGGGAGACAGTGCAGGCGGAAGTGCGACGGACGGAAGAGATTCGCGTTATCAGGCAATTTTGCCTCTGCGCGGAAAAGTACTCAATGTAGAAAAGGTTCGACTGGACAAGGTATACGGTAATTTGTCGTTGATTCCGATTATTCAGGCATTGGGATGTGGGATCGGCGAAGAATTTGACATTGACAAGCTGCGTTACGGCAAGATTATTATCATGGCCGATGCCGATGTCGATGGTTCCCACATTCGCATCCTGCTGTTGACGTTCTTTTTCCGTCACATGCCGCAACTCATCGAACAGGGACATATTTATTTGGCACAGCCGCCGCTGTACAAAGTGTTCCGTGGAAACAAAGAATATTATGCATTTTCCGACGAAGAGCGCGACGTTTATTTGGAAGAGCTGGGAGAAAAAGCACAGGCTGAGCGTTACAAAGGTTTGGGTGAGATGGATCCCGCACAGCTGTGGGAAACCACGATGGATCCTGAAACGCGTACCATTTTGCGAGTCAACATCGATGATGCGCAGATGTGCGATGAAATTTTCTCCAAACTGATGGGCGACCGTGTGGAGCCAAGACGTAAATTCATCGAGGAAAATGCGCGATACGCGGAGAATTTGGACATTTAAGATACTTTAACTGATGCCGCGAAAAATGATCGCGGTTGAAACGTGACGTACAAAAACGCAGATACCCATACAAAGAACTACATGGTGAGGTAGGCGGATATGAAAGTCATTACCGTGACGTTAAACCCTTCTTTGGACAAAACGCTGTATTTTGACGGGCGATTCACACCCGGTACGCTCAATCGTGCCAAACAGGCAGTGGAACATGCCGGAGGAAAAGGCATCAATGTGGCGCGCATGTATCGTCTGTTGGATTTGCAGGCTACGGCATTTGGTTTTTTGGGTGGTGACAACGGAAATATTCTGGCAAAAAAAATGTTGGCGGAACACATTGCTTGTCACTTTGTAAAGACGGAAATGCCCACACGCTGCTGTTACAAAATGATTGATCAGTACGGTGTGTGCACGGAAGCAAATGAAGCAGGGGGGCCGATCAGAGAAGAAGAGTTGCGGCGACTGATCAGCGCCATTGACCGAACGGTGGAAGAAACACCGAGAAACGAAACGCAGGCACGCCGTTGTGAATCAGAAGAAACCGACACGCATGTAATTTTGCACAGCGAAGCGGACAGGGGGCAAGCAAGTCGCGGCGACGATGAAAAGGTCTTTTCCTTTTTTGAGGGCGCCGGACAGATGGCACAGGCAGCAAATCAAGCGAAGTGTGCGGCACAAAATGGTGGGGAACGGACCTATTTGTTTTTGGGCGGAAGCATTCCCGATGGCATTAAACGCGGCATTTATGCCGGAATGATCGAAAAATATCAGACGGAACATCTCCGTGTGATCTTAGATGCCGACGGTGAGGCGCTGCGTTTGGGTCTGGAAGCACGTCCGTGGCTGATCAAGCCGAATCGGGAGGAATTGCAGGCGCTTGTCGGACGCCCGATAAAGACGGCGGAAGAAGTTGCACAAATGTCACGGGTCATCAACAATGCGTATCATACCAACGTGCTTTGTACGCTGGGCGAAGACGGTGCGGTCTTTACCGATCATCTTTGCTCGCTGCACGTCACAGCGCCGAAAGTTGAATTGAAGGGATTTACGGGAGCCGGAGACACGTTTCTTTCTTGTTTTGTATTTGCCTACGAAAAAAGCGGAGAAAATGTCAGCGCTGCCCTGCGGTTTGCTTCTGCGGCAGCTGCGGCAAAGATTGAGATGGTCGGCACGGCCCTTCCCGGTCGGGAACGGATTGTAAAATATCTGGGCATGCCCCAGGTGCGGCAAGTTGCCGGTTCTCTCAAAAACACGTATCCGTCACGTACACAAACATCTGATTTCTTTACAGACCAACCGCAAACGGAAACCAAAACGCCATCGGAACAGCAAAACCGCGTGTGATTACAACATATAAAAACAAAATACCTAATCGTTTGCGTATCAAAGCATACAAAAATGCAATGATCCATATCGATATATCGCAATAACTGGAAAAACAAAGAGAATCGTGTAAACAAGTCGTACAAAAATTTAGAAGAATAAAGAACAGGAACAAAAGCATGCAGCACAACGAGAACAACGATATTTCTTTTGAAAATCAAAAAATCTTGGATATCCATATGGAAAAAGAGGTGCAAAAATCGTTCATCGAATATGCGATGAGCGTGATTGTTTCGCGTGCACTTCCGGATGTCCGTGATGGAATGAAGCCGGTACACCGCCGTATTTTATACGCCATGTGGGAAGACCATTTGACTTCCAACAACCCGTTTTATAAATCTGCGACCACGGTTGGTAACGTGCTCGGCCGTTATCATCCGCATGGCGACTCTTCGGTGTATGACGCAATGGTACGACTGGCACAGCCGTTTTCTCTGCGGTATCCGTTGGTAGAGGGACACGGCAACTTCGGCAATGTCGACGGGGACGGCGCAGCGGCGTATCGTTATACCGAAGCGCGGCTGTCGAAGATTTCCAATGAAATGATGAGCGACATTGAAAAAAACGAGGTCGACTTTGTACCGAACTTTGATAATAAACGGCGTGAACCCTCGGTATTGCCTGCGCGTTTTCCCAACCTGTTGGTCAACGGATCGATGGGTATCGCAGTCGGCATGGCGACCAACATTCCCCCGCACAACATGGGGGAGGTGATCGATGGCACCATTTATTATATGGAACATCCGGATGCGACCTTGGAAGAGGTCATGCAATTTATCAAAGGCCCCGATTTTCCCACATACGCAACCATTTACGGTACCGCCGGAATCGTTGAGGCATACCGTACGGGAAAAGGGCATATCACCGTACGTGCACGGGCACAAGTTGATGAAGACAAAAATAAGATCATTATCACCGAGATTCCTTATGAAGTAAACAAAAGTGAATTGGTCAAATCCATTGCCAATCTGGTAAAAGAAAAACGTGTGGATGGCATTACGGATATCAAAGACTTAAGCGGCAGAAAGGGCATGCGGATTGAGATCACCTATCGCCGCGACGCCAACGGACATGTGCTGCTCAATCAGCTTTACAAATATACACAGCTGCAAGATACGTGTGCGGTCAATATGATTGCGCTGGTAAATAACGAGCCGCGCTTGTTGCCGTTGTTGGATATTCTGCGTCACTACATTCGTCACCAGGAACAGGTTGTCGAACGCCGTACCCGCTTTGATCTGGAAAAAGCCGAACAGCGTGCGCACATCTTGGAAGGACAAATGATCGCCATCGATTTTATTGATGAGGTTATCGCAATGATCCGTGCCAGCAAAACCGTGCAGGATGCCAAAGAGGCATTGATGGCAAGATTTGGGTTGACCGATGCACAGGCACAGGCAATTGTAGAGATGACACTGGGCAAGCTGGCCGGTTTGGAACGCATAAAAATTGAAGAAGAATTGGCGCAAAAGAAAGCGCTGATCAAAGATTTGAAAGAGATTTTGTCCGACAGCGGTAAGCTGCATGATCTGATCAAATCCGAAATGTTGGAAATCAAACGGAAATATGGAGATGAACGTCGCACAGAAATTGTGACTGCAGCAGATGAGATCAATCTGGAAGATCTCATTGCACGGCATACCTGTGTCATCACCATTACCCGCAGCGGATATATCAAGCGTCAGAACGTACAGGATTTTTCATCTCAACATCGCGGTGGGCGTGGCGTCATCGGCATGCGTACCAAAGAAGAGGATGATGTGGAAGACTTGCACGTGGTGGATAGCCATTCCTATCTGCTGTTGTTTACAGATGCGGGCAAAGTATATGTACGGCGTGCATTTCAGATTCCTGAGGCTGGAAAAACGGCAAAAGGCTCCAACTTGATCAATCTGATTGAGATGCAGCCGGATGAACGTGTCACCTCGGTTATTTCCATTGAGGCCTTTGATCCGGATGCCTATTTGCTGATGATCACACGATTGGGTGTCGTGAAGCGTGTCAATGTGACGGATTTTGCATATCAGAGACGCGGCGGAAAGATCGCGTTGAATTTGGATCCGGGTGATGCATTGGCGTTTGCGCGGCTGACGCACGGAGACGATGATTTGATCATCGCCACCCACAACGGGCAGGCGGTACGTTTTCATGAAAGTGAAGCACGCGTGATGGGAAGAACTGCACGCGGCGTGCGCGGCATTCGTTTGGTCGGCGATGATTATGTTGTCGGTGCGGCGGTGGTCGAGCAGGACAAAACGCTGCTTTCCGTCACGGAACTCGGTTACGGCAAAAAAACACCGTTTGATGCATATACTTCTCACAGCCGTGGTACCAAGGGTGTTACCTGTCACGGCATTACGGAAAAAACCGGCGCGCTTTGCGGCATTGCCGCAGTTGGCGAAGAGGACGACGTGATGCTGGTCACAGATAGCGGCGTGATCATTCGTACGCCGGCGAAAGATGTGCGCACCTGTGGCAGAAGCAGTCAAGGTGTGATTATGATGCGGTTGGATGCAGACACAAAGATCACACGTTTTGCCGTTGTGCCGCCCACGGAGCAGGAGGACACGGACATCGAAAACGATGATCAGGCAAACACAGAAGAGACTGCAAGCGGTGAAAATGAGCAAACAGGTACAGATGCTACAAACAATGCGGCACCGACGGAAGAAGAGATTGCTGTAGAGGAAGATAACACATCGGATGAATCGGTATCATTGCCGTAGTTACAAAGAATAAGTAATTGTGGCGTGGAGTCTTTGCGCAAGCAGCGAGCAAAAAAACACGGAACGGAGGGAACATATCATGAAGCTTTTGGCAGTAGAATCTTCCTGCGACGAAACCTCCGTTGCCGTGGTGGAAATGGACGATACAGAAACACACCGTACATGCCGGATTCTGTCCAACCAGATTGCTTCGCAGATTCCGTTGCATCGCGTATACGGTGGCGTGGTGCCGGAAATTGCCGGGCGTGCACATGCGGAGGCGGTTTCATCCCTTGCCTATGACGCGTTAAAAGAGGCGGATGTAACCCTGCAAGACGTGGATGCGGTGGCCGTCACGGCGTATCCGGGATTGATCGGTGCGCTGTTGGTGGGAGTGAACTTTGCGAAAGGACTTGCCTTTTCCAATGATTTACCGCTGATTGCAGTGGATCATATCAAGGGACACGTTGCCGCCAACTACTTTGTGCATCCCGATCTGAAACCGCCTTTTTTGGCGTTGGTTGCCTCGGGTGGTCATACCTCGGTCATACGGGTAGAAGATTATACGCATTTTGTCACCGTTGGGAGTACCCGTGACGACGCGATCGGCGAGGCGTTTGACAAAGTGGCACGTGTGATGGGCATTGCATATCCCGGCGGAAAAGAGATGGATCGGCTGGCATATTTGGGCAATGAAGATGCCATTTCTTTGCCGCTTGCTGCCATTCATGATGACTCATTGGACTTTTCGTTTTCCGGACTCAAAACAGCCGTGCTGAACACAGTGAATCGCGCACGGCAACGAGGAGAGATCCTTTCCCCGCAGGATGTCGCAGCGAGTTTTACGAAAAGTGTGAAAATATCCGTGACGCAAAAAGTTGCGTTGGCGCTGGAGCGGTACGGAGAAAAACAGTTTGTATTGGCGGGAGGGGTTGCGGCCAATAGCCATTTGCAACAGGCATTGCAGACGTTGTGCGAAGAAAAAAATGTCGCTTTTTACAGTCCGCCGCTTTCTCTCTGCGGTGATAACGCTGCCATGATCGGCGCGCAGGGATATTATGAATATTTATCGGGTGCGCGTGCTGCATGGTCCCTCAATGCCCGCGCAAATGGATAAATTCCGCCAAGATCCAACAATTGTTTCCAATTGCAAAAGATGTGGATATGTTTGTGGAAAAGCGTGTAAAAACGACGGAAAAAACGAAAAAAACCCGTAACTATAGGCTTTTTTCTGTGGAAAACTATGTTGAGAGTGTGGAATACCCCCAACATTTCTAAATGGTTTTTAAAAATGAAGATGGCGAATCATGTCTGATAAAGACTCAAAACAGAGAAAGTAAAACATGAATAAAAATAGTACATAAATATAAATAAATGATGAAATTGCGCGGTTTTTTATCAACCAAACGACGGGAAAATCTTGAAGAATGGATAAAAAGCGGAAGAAATTAAGATCCGTAAAAGAATTCGTCGATTGTGTGGGATCATATAAAGACAACGCACAAATCCAATCAAATACATGAACAAAACAATCGGAAAAGATGAGAGCGATGGAAAAAAAAGGACAAAAAAAACAAGTTGCTTTTAAATCATTGAAACAAGGGACACAAGAATCTGCTGCACATGCAAAAGAGAAAACGGTTGCGTCTCGCATCGAAGAACATGATATGGAAGGCACAATGGCGGGAAGTACCGGAAAAGATGTGAGCGGACATGAGGGGACCACACGACCCAATGTTTCTCCCGCGGTGGTTCGCAGACTTCCGCGCTATTTTCGCTATCTCAGAGAGCTATTGGCACAAAATGTTTTGCGCATTTCTTCGGCCGAGTTATGTAAGATGATGAACATCACCGCTTCCCAAATTCGCCAGGATTTGAATTGCTTCGGGGGATTTGGTCAACAGGGGTACGGATACAACGTGCGGTATCTGTATCACAAAATCGGTGAAATATTGGGCGTGGACAACAAATATACGGCAGTCATTATCGGCGCGGGACATTTGGGTGGCGCGATTGCGGGAAGTACCATGTTTGAGAAACGCGGGATGATGTTGGTGGGTATCTTTGACAGTGATCCGCGCGTGATCGGGCGCAATTTGTCCGGCCAAAAGGTGAAAGACATTGCACAAATTGATTATTTTTTGGGCGAAATCCATGTGGATGTGGCCATTTTGACGCTGCCCAAAGAAAAAACCAATGAAATGGCACAGCGGCTGGCCGCAGGGGGCGTGCGCGGATTTTGGAATTTTACCAACGCGCAGATTGATCGCTCGAAATACAATATCATCGTAGAAAATGTGCATATGGGAGACTCTCTGATGCAGCTGATGTATGAGCTGACGCTCACGGCACCCAAAAAGGACGGCACACCGCAAGAGGAAGAAAACAACATTTGATGGAGCCGGGTGTGATCGGATGGATCAAAAATATGGTATGGTTGGCATCATAGAAAAAAGAGGATAGAAATGACATTGGAATTTCAGTATGGCCGCGGGGTGTGTTGTTTGCCGCAGCGGGTGGCGCAGTATCTTGCACAAGCGCCCGGAGAGGCATGTCGGATTGTGTTGTATCTGGCTTCCAATCCCCGCATGTGCCGCGGGATCGAGCGCAAATACAAAGAGATTGCAGCGGCGTGCGGCGTGACACCACAGGACGTGCGTTCAGCGGTTCTATATTGGATGGAGCGCGGTGTCCTGCAGCAGTGCACATCATCCGAGGAGCAGACAGAAGAGTCCTTGCTGCAACAGGACAAGGAGGATCCAGCGCACACGCCGGGTGCAGAACCAAGCGCGATGCCGGTAGGTAGTGCACCCCAAAAAGAAAAGGCGGCCGCAAAGTCACATACAAACGGCCGGGTCCCGTTGCCATCGTATGCGGCGGGTGAGGTCAGTGCGCTGCTCGAACAGCACCGCGATCTGAAGGCATTGGTAGATGAGTGCCAGCGGCAGCTGGGTAAGATGCTGTCATCGTATGAAATTACGGTTTTAACAGGACTGTATGACGCGTTATCTCTTTCGCCCCAGTATATTTTGAGTTTGCTTGCATATTGTAAGCGCCGCGGCAAACATTCGGTGCGATATCTGGAACGTACCGCGTTGTCGCTGTTGGATGAGGGGGTAGACACCGTACAGGGTGTGGAAGAAAAGATCGCTGCATGGGACCGTGCACAAGATATGACCGTACAAATTCGAAAGCTTTTTGGATTGGGTGAACGTGCACTCACTGCAAAAGAAAAAACGGCCGTGGAACAATGGGCGAATGAATGGCGCGTGCCGATGGACATGATTACATACGCGTATGAGGCGACAATCCATTATACGGGAAAGGCCTCGATTCCATATGCGGCAAGTATCATCAAAAGTTGGCACACGGCGGGGATTACAGATTTAGAGACTGCCAAACGCGCCGAAGAACAGTTTCAAAAACAAAAAGAAGAAACAAACGGCAAAAAGCAAACACAGGTGTCTTCCAAAACCGCACAAGGTCATTCAAATGAAGAAAAAAGCGTCCGGCGGAAAACAACGTCGCGCAGAATGGGCGATTTTGATGTAGACGAATTTCTGGAATTGGCGCTCAAACGTACATTTCGATAACGGTTGGGATGGTAGGTGTCTGACAGATACGTACAAAGGACCGTTGGCACACAGAAAAGGAAGAGCGGGACATGGGATACAGCCGGGAAAATTACAGAAAAATTAAAGAACAGTATAAAGAAAAAAGATTGCGTGCGCAACAGCTTGCCGAATCGCGACGGGAAGAGATCGAACAACGCATTCCCGAAATTGCCAAGATCGACCGTGCTTTGGCAGAAACGGCGATCAATATTCTCAAAGAAACAACTGCGGGCAAGGTGGGATTGGATGCGCGTTTGGCGCGTCTGAAAAAAGAAAACGAGGAGCTACAGACGATTCGCGGCGACATTTTGGCGCACCACGGTTATCCGCGTGATTACACGCAGGTGCAATATGAATGTGCGCTGTGTCAGGATACCGGTTATTACCAGATGAAATTGTGCCCGTGTATGAAGCGGGCGTTGACGCTGGCGGGATATGAAAGCTCCGGTGTGGGGGGCTTGATGCAGACACAGCGATTTGAGACCTTCTCTTTGGATTATTACGAGGGACAACAGCGAGAACAGATGCAGGAATATTTTAACATTTGTTACCGCTTTGCCGCCGAGTTTGGCCATACCGACGTGAAAAATCTGATGTTTTCCGGTCAGACGGGTACGGGAAAGACACATTTGTCCACGGCGATTGCCAAGGTGGTGATTGACGGCGGACATGATGTGGTGTATGATACGGCACAGAATGTATTTGCTGCGTTTGCCCATCATCAATTTGACCGGAGAAATGCGTACGAGGACGAACCGGACGAAACGGAAAAATATTTTTCGTGTGATCTTCTCATTTTGGATGATTTGGGCACGGAATTGACCAATCAATTTACGGTCTCTTGTCTGTATCATCTCATCAATACGCGGATCAATCATGGCGCATCCATGATTATCAGCACCAATCTCACCCCATCGGAGTTGGGTGAGCGTTATGAAGATCGCATCTTGTCCCGTTTTATGGGCGAATTTCTTCCGTTGCGTTTTATGGGCAAGGATATTCGTATGGAGCGGCTGCGCCAGCGCAGGGAAATGTAATATGGTACGGATTTGACGTGCGTGCCGTTACGCGGATGTTTTACACTTGATCTCAATCATTTCACAAGGTTTTGCATACAATGGCAAAAAGACTTCCGTTTTGATGAAACCATGACGGGATACCCGAAAAAGGAGGGCGTGCGTCTTGATCAAATTATTGTTACGCCTGTTTATCAAAGACGCGGCGCACACACGCGATACGCGCGTACGTACGGCGCATGTGATGTTATCCGCAGTGTTGGGCATTTGCTGCAACACTGCGTTGTTTCTTTTGAAATTTTTCATTGGCATGGCGGCAAAATCCGTGGCCATCACCTCAGATGCGTGGAACAACTTATCGGATATGAGCACATCGGTCATTTCCGCCATCGGTGCGCGAATGAGTCGGCAACGCCCGGATCACACCCATCCGTTCGGACATGGCAGGATTGAATATGTTTCCAGTCTCATTGTTGCATTTATGATTTGCATGGTGGGATTGGAACAGTTGCGCACGGCGGTAGAAAAACTCCCGCATCCTGACGCGTTGCAGCTGTCGCCCATCGCTTGGACGCTTCTGGTTGCCTCGGTCATGGTCAAACTTTGGATGTTTTCTTATAATCGATATTTGGCGCGTCGGGTGGATTCCACCGTGCTTGCGGCCACAAGTGCGGATAGCTTGAGCGACGTGACGGCCACGACGGCTGTTATTTTGGCGTCTGTATTGTCGCAGTATGTGTTTCCCACCTGTCCGTTCTCGATTGACGGTGCAATGGGTATTGTGGTGTCTCTGTTGATTTTACGATCTGGATGGGGCGTGGCGCGGGATACCATCAATCGATTGCTGGGTACCTCTCCGGATCCGCAGACCGTAGAAGAAATTACGAAAATGGTGCAAAGCGGACGTGACATTGTGGGCATGCATGACTTGGTGATACACGATTACGGCCCCGGTCGGTGTTTTGCTACGGTACATGCGGAGGTTCCGGCAAACGGAGACCTCGTCGCGTTGCATACAGAGATTGACCGGATTGAAACGCAAGTGTTGGAGCAGACCGGAACGGAATTGGTCATTCATATGGATCCGGTTCGCGTTGGCGATCGCGACACAGATGCACTCAAGGCACGTGTTAGTCAAATGCTGGTTGCGGCCAACCCGTTGTATTCCATGCATGATTTCCAGACCATTGATGCGGGTGGGGAAATACAGATCTCGTTTGATATGGTTGTTCCCGCACAGGAAAAAGCCGAGAAAACCGCAGAACACGTGGCGCAAATTTCCCGACAAATTGAGGAATTGAACGAAAAATATGTTGCAGTCATTCGCATTGATGCGGATGTCGGACAGCCGCAGGCATGGGAAAAGTTGCAAACATCAGCGTCGGCACTGCAATCGTCGTCTCAACCAAAATCGACAGCGCAAACGAAAGCGAAAACGGACCAGACAAAAGCAACAACCCAAGAAGATGTCCCCGTAAATTTGGAAAACGGGACAAAGGAACAATCAAAGGATTCCGACACAAATGCGGACGAAAGTGGGGAACAGTAAAAAGGCGCGGGAGAAGAAACATCCCTCCAACAGTAAACAGATATGAAAAAACAAGCCTTGCGGTGCAATTTGCAAGGCTTGTTTGGTCATTGATCATATACTACCTTAATATTATCACGAGAAGTTAAAAACAGCAGCTTTGCAGAAAAGCGGAGTCATTTGTTTTGGTTTGTTTTTAAGTAGGTAGTGCCACATTGACCGCATTTGTCGCTTTTGCAGGTCTAAATAATACACCGCTGGATTGCTATCCGTTCATTGTTTGCGGGGGCCGGGTATGTTGATCACACCATTCACTTTACAAAGCCTTCCATTGTCACCCTGTTGTTTGGGGTGATCATAACTATCACTGCATTGTTTCTCTTCGCCTGCAACAGAACGTCGAAAAGACAAAAAGCCGTCCCTCATTTTTTTGAGGGACGGCTTTTCATGGTTTCACTTGCTTATTCGGTTATTACGTCCATTTGCATATTTACGCAGTTGATATTGTCAGCGGTTACGGGATTTTGATTATAAGTGTTTTCTCCTCTGAAAATGATCGTTGCATGAATGTCGTTACGATTTACCCGGCTTTGAATCCACAAGAATCCTTTGTTCGGCGCTGCCGGTATCTCTACATGCGTCTCATTATTTTCAAAAATAATTGTATAATCGGCGGCCCGATCAGCATTGTTATAGAATGAAAACGCATAATATCCAAGCGAATATACGACGTTATTGGACACGGTGATGGTTGCGCCATCATCTACATTCATCGGGCGAAAAGCAAAGCTGTTGATGGTCAGCTCCGGTGAGCCAAACACATTGTCGGAAATTACGGAACCGTCCGCAAATGAAGCATAGGTCATGATGGGATAATTCGCATCCGCAGAACCGGTAAAGGTATTTCCAATCAGCGTATATTGAATGGAACGTGCTCCATTCGCCTCATTGGTGCTATCAATAAAGGGGAGATTTCCGGATTTAATCTCACAGTTTTTCAGAGTAAGGGATTTCAAATAGGCTTCATCAATAGAAGAGCTCTGGGCGAAAGTGATCCCATCCACCGAAAGAGTCGAATAATCCGCACCGTCGGCTACAGACTGAATTTTCCCATAGATGACGGTATCGCGGTTACCAATGAGGGTAATATCTTTATTGATGGTGATATTTTCGTCATAAGTACCTGCCGACAGACTGATGATACTTCCATCTTCGGCATTTGCAATCGCTTCGGTCAATTCAGCGGAATTTCCCACGTATTCGTCCGCAAAAACAGCATTCGCATCATAATCGTTGCTGCCAAAGCCGTCCTGCTCGTATGTATATTGGGTAGCTTTGAGAATGAAGTTCAAATCTCCAAGAGAAAGACCCTGATAATCGTTTCCTGCCGTTTCTTGCATATGCAGAGCCACCGTCATTTGAATGGATCCGGAGGGGATATTTGTCTCACTTTTTCCACTTGGCAGCAGTATGCCATGGGCAAATCCCGCAGGATCGGACAGCAAGGAAGACAAGCTTCCTTTATTTTGCCAGTTCGTGTTGTTTTTTATCTCTGCAAATGATGCAACCGAGGGAATGTCATTGCCTTCATACACATACACGTCAATAACGTCAGCCAGCTTTACACCATTTGGACCAACAGTAGCGCTGTCGGCAACCGCGTCCAACTGGAATTTCAGCGCCAGATTACCTTCGTTTACGACTTTAAGGGTTTCCATTGCTGTGTATCCCGGCTCCCACTTGTTATAATTAAAAATCTTGTGGTTGGGATCGGCTTTCAAAGAAACATCCGTATTTCCCTCTCCGCCGCCGACATGAATGAGGTCTACCTCTAAATTTCCGGCAACAATTTTGTTAGAGGCACTTGTCACACTATCCGTAAACCATGCAAACGTTGCGCCGGCAAGCATTGCAATGCACAGCACGATGGACAGAACACTGGCGAGTAATGCTTTTTTGGTATTTTTTGTTCTTACCATTGCTATTTTCCTCCTTTTTTGTTTTCATCAAATAATATGTAATCTCGCTCTGCGTGTTTACATCGTATAGAAGTTCAATGGCTGCAAGTCTTTGCTGATCAGCACCGGAACGAATTTAATAGGCTGTTTCATCATTGACGTACCCGGCATTGGCCAATCCCCATACTCTGGGGGAGAGCAGCATGAAATTGCTTGCATCATCAACAAATACCATAGTCACCATTTATTTAAGTCTTATTATATCATTTTGATTTTTGGTTTTCAAGATATTTTGTTAAATAGTTGGAATATCTATCATCAATGCAGCCGGCACGATTCACAGGATTTTTCCAGTTGGGACTGTTTGATTTTGATAATGCTCTCAAAAGAAAAAGATCAACAAAACGGACGCCTGCTATAAATATAGATTTCATAAATGGAATAGAAAAAAGACATGGTTTGCAGATCTCCTTTAGAATGAAGTTTTGATACACCATTCTGAACGGAGAAAACAAACCATGTCTGAAAAGATTGTACAGCAAGCGAAATTGCTGTCAAGTGGTAGATCAAGGATTTGGTGCGAGACCACGTAGTGCAAACTTCCAATCAGTTATTGGAAGCCGAGACGGAGAAGCTGACCCAGGCTGCCCGGTACGCGTAAAATGAGTTGCATCAAGGTTTTTACAGCAAGTCTTATCTCATGCGATACCGTATAGCTCCATCCAGTCATTGACCTGTAAAAGATAAGCAATCATTTGTGGCCCTGCCATCAGTTGACCAAACCATGGCTTGCCGTAATCTTTGGGCTGCGCGAGAAATTGTGCGGCCTTTTTTGGGTCTAAAAAGCGATGGATCGGTGCCTGCGGGTTGGCGAGCACTTGTTCAAAGCGCTTTGTCAGCAAAGCTTCGTATACCGGTGAATAGGTCTTAGGGTACGGACTTTTCTTTCGATACAATAGCTGTGGTGGAAGTAGATCCTTGCAGGCATCCCGCAGCAGCTTTTTTTCCATGCCGTTTTCATATTTCATGCTCCATGGCACATTGTACAGATACTCCACAATCCGGTGATCCGCAAACGGCACCCGGGCCTCCAGCCCCCAGGACATACTGGTACGATCCATCCGATCCAGCAAAGTTTGCATAAACCAGCGCATATTCAGATAACTCATTTCCCGTCGGCGTCGAACCTCTTTTGACTCCTCTGGGAGAAACGGAACCTGGGAAAGGGTATCCAGGTATTTTTGTCTTACGTACTCTTCCAGGTTCAAAACGCGAATGGTTTCGTCCGACAGCAGCGCGGTTCTGGCCGAAAGGTCGGCGGACCACGGGAATCCGTCTACGTGCAACAATTCCTCTCGATAAAACCAGGGGTAGCCGCCAAAAATTTCATCTGCACATTCCCCGGTCAGCGCCACTTTATTGTGCTGCTTGACCAGGCCGCAAAAATAGAGAAGGGATGCGTCTACATCGGTCATTCCCGGCAGATCTTTCATTCGAACCGCGTCTTTTAGCATATCCGCTAAGGTGGCTTCGTCACATTCAAGGTAGGTGTGGTGAAGAGGATAGAGGGCAAGAACTTGGTCTACATAGGGGCGGTCGCGTGTGGGTTGGAAGGCATTGGGTTGAAAGCTGGTGTCATTATGCGTAAAGTCAAACGAAAATGTATTGAGCGTAAGACCCTTTGATTGCAGTTGTTGAGAGGCTATCGCGGTGACGACACTGGAATCGATCCCACCCGATAAAAAGCTGCACACCGGTACATCGGACACCAGTTGTCTTTTGACTGCGTCCCGCAGCAACCAGGATACGGTTTCAACCGTTTGTGCATAGCTGTCTGTATGCGGTTTTGCCTCAAGTGACCAATAGGGAAATTCTTTTGTCTTCTCGGGGGAATACTCCAAAATGCAGCCCGGCTTTACCTCACGTAACCCATGGAATACGCCGCAGCCCGGTGTTCTTGCCGGACCCAGTCCAAAGATTTCTCTAAAACTGTCCAAGTCCGCCTGTGGTTGAATCTGCGGGTGTGCAAACAGGGCTTTGGGCTCTGAGCCAAATACAAGGGTATCCCCTTTTATGGCATAAAACAGGGGTTTAACCCCAAGCCGGTCGCGGCAGAGAAACAAGGCGTTTCGCTTTGCGTCCCAAATGGCGAAGGCAAAAATTCCGTTGAGCTGTTTTGCCACCTCCATGCCATATTCCATATATCCATAAAGAATCACTTCCGTATCGCAGGTGGTTTCAAAGCGGCAGCCGCGACGGATCAGATCCTGTTTCAATTCTTCCGCGTTATAAATTTCCCCGTTGTAGACGATTCCATAATCCCAGTCTCCTCGTTTTCGCAGCATGGGTTGTGCACCGCCGGATAAATCTCGGATGGAGAGACGGGTATGGGAAAGGCCGACATTGTGCTGTAGATATTCTCCTGTCTGATCGTTTCCCCGGTGTGCGATCGTTGTCCGCATCCCCACCAGGACCTGTTTCCACATCTCAGCATCTTGAACAAAATCTTCTTGAAAATTACAAAATCCGGCAATTCCACACATAAAAACACCCTTCAATGAAAAATGCAAAGTGCTTTTCCTTTCGATACGCAACCTTGCTTCTTTGGTACCAGTATATTACGGTTCCATTGTTCTGACACCGTGCCGGCACGGGGCTGTGGCTGCAGGCCGGGAAAATCATGAAAGGGGAACAGCCCCAATCACCTTGGAGAATCATTTGAATCTTTTCGATAAAACCTTTTTCAAATTTTTTGTCCAAATCGCGCAAATCCGAAAAAAAGAAAAAAGGGCTGGCAATTTTGTCAACCCTTCATGTCTATGGGCTACAAAAAAGATATTTTCGGCATTTTTGCGTATGAATTCGAACTCTTACCAAAAAATCTTGAGTTTTCAAATTTAGTGGGTGGTGGTGAGCCACCGTCAGTCGATCAGTGGCTGCACCACTTTGAGACCGCCTACAAAAATCACCGTGATCTGTTCCTTGGAATCTACTGTTATGCATTCGAGCAGTTGTCTTACGATCTGCTCATCATACTCCATCGGTCGGTTTTTCAGCCCGTCCAGAATGGTATATATATCGTCGAGTCGTGATTGGATTTGCTCTCTCTTGAGCTGACCATCTCGGATGTTGCCGAGCTGCTGTTGCAAACGAGCTTTTTCATCCATGAGTTGTTTGGCTTTTTCTTCATCGAAGGCATCTACCGTATCGGTGGATATTTTTGCAAGCATTGCTTTGAACGCTGCATCGATTTCCGCTATTCGGATTTGCAGTTCCATGCTGTTGTCCTCGGTCTGTTCGGACTGTAAGCCCATTCCGATGTGTACTTTCAGAGTCTGCAGCACACCGAGGTTTTGCTGTGCCGTTTCCATGATCGCTCTCATGACGGCTCGTTGTAGGATGCTTTCCTCTACAGTCGGTGAGTTGTGGCAGTATTTTTTGCCGAAGTCAAGCCGATTGATACATCTCCACACGATCTTCTTTTGTCCTTTTACCGTCCATGTGCATCTGCGGTATGGTGTCTTGCATTCACCGCAGACGAGCAGTTCGGTCATAGCGTATTTGCTTGAGTATTTACCTTGCTCGGTCTTTGTTCCTACCTGCTTGGTCTTGGGCTTGCCGGATCGTCTTGCCAGTTCCTCTTGGACTCTGCCGAAGGTTACCGCATCAATGATGGCAGGATGGTTGTTCTCCACATAGTATTTCGGACGTTCTCCGTTATTGACCATCACCTTTTTGGACAGGCAGTCCTTGATGTAGGTCTTGTTGATGATGGCATCGCCCTTGTATTTCTCATTGGAGAGGATGGATTGTATAGTGGAGTTTTGCCATAAGCCCTTGCCCGATGGTGTTGGGACTTGCAGGTCGTTGAGCTTCTGTGCGATCCCCGATAGGCTATCGCCTGCGAGGAAGCGCTCGTAGATGAATCGGATCGTTTCCGCTTCTTCGGGATCGATTTCGGGTTTTCCGTCTGCTCCCTTACGGTAGCCGAGGAAGTTTTTGTAGTGGAATGGCACGTTGCCTTCCTTGGCACTCCGCGCCTTGCCCCATTTGACGTTGGCGCTGATATTTTCGGATTCGCTCTGTGCGATGCTACCGTAGATGGTGATATAAAACGCTGCGCCGGGTTGGTTGCTGTAGATGCCTTGTTCCTCGAAGTACACAACCACATTTCTTTATTTTTTGCGTTCAAATGAATATGAACACAATTATGCTAATGATATTTGCATCACTTCATTTGACTTAATTTGTTTTTAGAGGAATGTATCGCTTCATTATTCTAACTATCGAAAAGCCGCATTTAGTGGCAATGCGCATAGATGCCATATTTTTAGCATTACTCCAGTAAGCATTACAGCCCATCGATAAGACATAAGATAAATAGCCATAAGCAAGTCTTGCTCCATATCCTTTGCGCCGATATTCGGGAGAAGTATAAATATAGTCAACATCATAATAATCGTTTGTCATTTTCATAAAAGAAATATATCCCACTATTTTGTCTCCTTCAAATGCGGCCAATATTTCACCCTGTTTTTTGACAACAAATATGTCGAATAGTAATGCAAGATCTGGACGATGTTCGATTTTTTCGCTCGTCATTTGAACAAATTCATTTTTATTCATTTTCGTAACAAGACGAATGTTAGGATCATCTATGCGAACATAATCCTTTTTGAAAACCATAGCAAAATCAGTAAATGTATTGTCAGCCGCAAACGATTTACCGATTGATTCGTCTAATTCCTTGGCGAAATCACTTTCTAAGTCTTGAAATGGAATTAATAAGGTGGGCATTTTACAATGCGTCTCAACAAATCCCATTAGCTCATCAATATCGAACCTTTTAGATAATGGTATAACATTGACAATATCATTCATAGTTTTGGATAAAATGATCAACACATCCTCGCTTTTCCAACACGCTAAAAATTCATTTTCTTGAATTAAATAACTGATATTATCTAAATCCGCAATGTAAGATATTCCCTTTTTTCTTACTATTTCGATAGCATCTTCATGGCTTATAATGTTCATATAGTTACACCTGTTACTATATATTTGCCCCTTGATTTATGGCAGCCAGCCATAGGCATGGGACATCTCGTTGCCTAAACTGTTAGAATAGAGAGGTAATGGTCTGACCTTCATCTCCAAGGGCTTTTACGTCCGCATGAAAGTCAGTCAGCCATCCTCCTATTCGCAGTGTTCGATTTGTGCAGGTAGAGCCATTGCGTTCGTGTCATCAAACAGATAGAACCGGCAACAGGAAAGATGGTCTTTGTCCATTACAAGTTCAGTACAGGAGTGATTCTATGAACGCAGTGGGTATTGATGTTTCCAGCAGGAAAAGCACAGTTGCGGTGCTTCGTCCTCTGGGGGAAGTTGTTTGTTTGCCTTTTGATGTTTCTCACGATGCAGATGGGCTTGCTTCGCTGGCCGAGAAGTTGAAGGCTCTTGACGGTGAAACCCGTGTCGTGATGGAACATACGGGGCGTTACTATGAAGCGGTTGCAAAAGCGCTGCATGAAGCAGGGTTTTTTGTCTGCGCTGTTAATCCGCTTCTCATCAAGGAGTACGGCGCTAATTCTCTGCGCCGCGTAAAAACTGATAAGGCTGATGCCGTAAAAATTGCTCGTTACGCGCTTGATAATTGGGCTGATTTGCGCGATTTCACCCCCATGGATGCAATTCGCTACGATCTCAAAACCCTCAACCGCCAGTTTCAGCTTGCCTCTAAGCAGCGGACGGCCTCTGCTAATAATTTGATTGCACTTCTGGAGCAATCCTTTCCCGGCATCCGAAAGTGCTTTGACAGCCCGGTGCGCAGTGATGGAACGCAGAAATGGGTTGATTTTGCGCATTCTTTCTGGCATGTAGACTGTGTGCGCAAGCAGCCCTTCGCAGCCTTTTGTGAGCGTTACCGAAAATGGTGCAAGCGCCACGCCTATTTCTTTAAGCTGAGCAACGCTGAAGAAGTATACGCCCTTGCGAAACGCGCTGTTGTTCTGACACCAAAGTCAAAGGTCGTGAAAGTGCTTGTGCAGGAAGCTGCAAATCAGCTCATCAGTATTTCGCGCTCAGTGGAAGTCTATCGTGCGGAAATGGATCGGCTTGCTGCTATGCTGCCTGAATACCCCGTTGTCATGGCAATGTACGGCGTTGGCAAGTCCTACGGGCCGCAGCTTATGGCGGAAATCGGCGATGTTCGCCGCTTTGAACGGAAGCAGGCTCTTGTTGCCTTTGCTGGTATTGACCCCATGCCTAACCAGTCCGGAGACAAAAACGTCAGAAGCAACAAATCTTCTAAACGAGGCTCTCCCTACCTCCGCAAAACCCTTTTTAATGTCATTAGAACTTACCTGCAATGTGCTCCCCAAGATGAACCGGTGTTTCAGTTCCTTAACCGGAAACGGGCGGAAGGCAAGCCATTCTATGTTTATATGCTTGCAGCAGCCAACAAGTTTCTACGACGCTACTATGCTAAGCTGCGAGATTTTTTTGCCTCGCTGGACACTCTCCAGCCAGTAGCTCCCATTCCCACCATCCTGAAAGCAACCCTCTGACATCACTTCCTTTTTTCTCTTTTTAAGCCGGCACTTTGTGGTGGCTTATTTGTGCTGCACTTCTTTCTCCCCACCTTCTGCCAAATTTCCTTGCAGCAAGTCCCATTTGGGGCTTGACTTTTTATTTGCAGGCTTCCATCCACAATTGCTTAACCTATGATATAGTTCCGTTACCGACGCAAGTGTTTTCCATGAAAATTTCTTGTAGATTCCTTCATGTGAGTTACAAAAATAGTCTTGAATTATTGCTCCAATATCCGCATTCTGATCAAAATCAAGCAGGTCATTGTTACGATAGATACCACGGTATTTAGGGCATTGATCATTCATTACTGCACTAAAGACTCCTACATATTGCATTTTATTTTCCTCACCAATTAAGGTAACACCACACAAATGAGGTGACCAGATGGGTAAATCGAGATTTTTGTAAGCAGCAGATGGCGGAAAATTCATTCGGCAGATGGTTGCCGAATGAATCAGTGTTCCCGTGGTCTGATTCCCGACCTTGACCGCCGTCTGACGACCCAGCGCGTCCTGCTCGAAAGTATACACCACGTCGTTCGCGGCGTTCCCGTCCGTATTGTGACGGATTTCTACCAGATTCCCACGCTGTGCGTCGTAGGTATATTCGATGTGGACTGGCGGATTTCCTGCTTTGGCGCGTGAAACAATTGGTGTGGTCGTGTGCTTGCTTGACTTCTCCCCTCCCCTATGGTAGAATCATCTGGGAGGGATGAGAATGATTAGCGAAGCACAGAAAAGAGCAACTGCCAAATACAAAAAAGATAAAGTTGATGCTGTTATTTTTTCTTTTGATAAAAAAAATTCTATTCCGTTTCAGAAAGCAGTGGAAGCAAGCGGCAAATCAAAAGCATCATATGTTCGTGATGCAATAGAAACGCAACTTCGAGAAGACGGATTTTTGCCAAGGAGAAAGAACACATGAAATGGAATTCGACAGATAAAGGAAAAGAATGGCACAAAAATTACGACGCAAGAAATATCCGGTTTGAAGTAACATTCCGCAAGGAGTCTGGAATCATGGAAGCTCTTGACAAAGCATGTACGAGTCATGGCGTTTCCAAAGCGGACTATTTGCGGAAATCTGTTACGAACAAGATGCGGAAGGACGGCTTCCTGCCGCCCGAAGGATAAAAATAATCACTCACTGTTCTCTTGCGAAGCTCTGAATACTGTGATAAAATAAAGATGCAGTAGGCAAACGTCTATTGTGTGGTCAAAGAATGGGGTGATGCCAATGGACAGCAATCGAACAGTTAGCTTTTCGCTGGGTGAAATGGCTTTTGAATACGATGAAGAAAAGAATCGAATCAATATAAAGAAGCATGGGATTTCTTTTCGCAGTGCAGCCCGTATCTTTTTCGATTATGACCGAATTGAATTTTTCGATGACAATCACACGGCTGTGAGGTGCGCTATGATACAATCGGCGATACCTCAGCCGGACGAATCACACAAGTTGGAGAAATATCAATCGGAAATGTAAACCAATTCTCTGATGGTAAGAATGAAATTCTCTTCGTTGTATATACTGAAAGAGTCAGAGTTGAAGAGAACGGAAAAGAAACTGACGTAACAAGGTTAATTTCAGCCCGATTAGCGACCGAATTTGAAAGGGGGCTTTATTATGGTAAGAGCTAATGAACTGTCCGCCGAAATGAAGCGCGAGCTTGCCTTCACCAAAGAGGAACTGGCAGAGTTGGAAGCCGCAAAAAAAATGCCAATTACGTTTGATGCGGATTGCCCTGCAACCACGCCGGAACAAGCGGTTAAATTCAAGAGGGTCAATCCGCCCCGCAAAAGAGCGGATGCCCATATGGCGTAAAATGAGCTTTGCCCGTTAGTCGACTGTAAACGTTGCAGTCTACTGACGGGCTTTTTTGTAACTGTCGTGATTGTGCCGGCGCATCCTCCGTCGGCGTCTCGCTCACCAGCGGGAACGTCATCACGTTGTC
>ERZ779894.627-NODE-627-length-40111-cov-5.576718_pt1 | contig 40111 bp, 60 predicted proteins | sample MGYA00511587_ERZ779894 | MGnify/ENA primary metagenome ERZ779894 (study PRJEB29588, sample SAMEA2160490) | human gut metagenome | biome: human gut; feature: human-associated habitat; material: faeces | place: Denmark | collected 2008/2010 ... | reverse complement strand
CGTCGCCGTAGCCGGAGCCGGAGCCGGAGCCGTCGCCGTAGCCGGAGCCGTCGCCGTAGCCGGAGCCGTTTACTCCTGCCATACTTCCACCTCATCGAGAGAGAGCTTTGCCTTTTCAGTGAGCGGAAGCACTTCGATCACTTGGGTCAGGTGAACGGCATCGACCGGAGCGGGAAACTTGCAGTCATCCGGGTTACTCGTGCCGTCCTTGGAAAGCTGAGAAAGGCTTGCCGCTCCAGCCCAGTACCAGACTCGGCGGGCATTCGTGACGACGGCTTCCTGACCGTCCATGTTTTCGAGTTTTCCATAGAAAACCCCGGCGCTGTAGGTTCTGACGATGACGTTCTGTCCGATGAATGGGGAGAGCGTAGGCATAGTGTCCTCTTTTTGGTTGGTGTTGATGAATGTTCCCAATCCCGATGAAAAAGCCCCGATTTCTCGGGGCTTCTACGGGGCTAGGCGGGAATGATTTCTTTGATGCAGCAAGCGGGTATGCCTCTACAATCGATGTCAGCTTCTTCCTTATTAAAACATCCAATGGTCACTACCCAGCCACCTTTTTCAAACCCCAATACAACACCTCGAACACCTTCCGTGTCCACCACCTCATCACCACGTTTCAATGAAGTGATTTTGTGAATCCAAGAAAGGCACTCTTCTTCTGATTCAAACTTTGTGGTTTCCGATTTTTCTGTAATTTTTTGCAACATTGATTCCAGAAATTCCTTTTCATTCATTTTCAGTACTCCTTTTTTCGGGTTGATTTGTCCCAATCCCGTTTCCTGCCCCGGAATCCGGGGCAAGTGCGGGGCTAGGCTGGATTTCACGGTTCCAATCCTTCTTGTCTTCGCCGTGTGTGCTCCGCCCATGCTTTCGCTACCAGAGGCCAACGCCATGCCGCTTATGCGGGTACAACGTCGCGCTTGGGGGCATCGTCGCGCTGATTGTCAAAGAACTGTGCGGGGCGTTCCCGCGAAATTCGCTATCCCGCGTAGCGGGCTTCTGATTCGGAGAGCCATCCGCTGAACCAGCCGTCGAGCAATCCCTTGCGCTGGTAGTCGCTGGCGTTAACCACTTCCCCGCCGAACTCTTCCGCGAACTCGCAAGCCTCTGTGAAGCTGTCGAACTCATCAACACAATCCAGTTCCGAGTTGTCGGGGTTCTGGCTGATTACGATGTAGGCGGCGTTCGTGGCGTTCATGGCTGTTCTCCTTTGGTCAGGCTAGGCGGCGAGAAAGAAACGGCTGGGCAGGTCGACAAGCTCAAGGTCTTCACAGTCGATCCAGCGGTCGAAGGCTTCGGCATCCCTCTTCTCCAGTTCGTCCATGATCCAGCCGCGAACCATCATTTCTTCCAGCAGATTTTCCCTGCTCGTGCAGTTGGTGGCCTCGAACATCTCGCAAAGTTGAGCCGTCGAGCGGTTGGCGATAATGGCGCGGGCGATATTTTCCTTTCTCTGAGCGTTCATTCTGCTTTCTCCTTTTGGCGGGGTTGTTTCCCCGTCTCGTTGAAAACAGAATAAGAAAATTTCTTCCTAATGTCAACATAAAAATAGTAGAATTTTTCTTCTTTTTTACCCAACAAAAAAGCCCGCTTACCGGGCCATGCTGAAAAAAGTTTGCTCAGGGCATGAAAAAAGCCCGCTGGTGGGCGGGCTAGAAGCCTAAAAAAGATACTTTCTATTTTAACTCCTTTGGCTTCCTCTTCTTTTCGAGCTGTTTGATGCTTTCATCAGGCGTTGGGAGGTCTTCCGGCATAGTGCCTCCAAGGTCTGCTATTGTTTGCCGTACCTTTTGTCCGACTTGATAATGTGTTTTATTGGCTTCTCGCTTAGTGTTCACCGCGTCACGCCGCAATTTTTCTTCTGTTTGAGTAGCTCTGAATAAATTGGCTGCGAGTTCAGTGCTACCCATATGATCTAGTATTTTTTGACTTTTCTTTAACCCCTTTCTGATATGAATTCCTCTGGCGTCTAACCCGCCATATAAGCCCTTGTATCCATGATTTTGGAACACGGCATAGTCAAGCTGTGTCTCAACTCCAGCGTCTTTTGCGGCTGCAACAAGGGCTTTATTGTGTTCAGCGATTTCATATCTCAAGGCCAATCGTTTTTCTTCTTCGGAAAGTTGCATGAATGCAGAGCCATCCTGCAATTCCTGCCGACGAGTTTGAAGAGCAAAATACGTTTGGCCAAGTGCGATAACAGGCTTGGAAGGGTCACCATTTTGAACGATCAAATAGCAGGCGTAACGGGAAAGCATGAAATCCTGAACTTCACGCCGTGCACCTTTCCCGGCAATGATCAATTTTCCCGCTTGGGAAAAATGATCATCAATGTTTTGTCCTGAATTTTTACACGCTTCCATAGCGCGCTCAATCAAATTCAGAAATTTATCCCACGACGAATATTCCAGCACAGGCCCCAACTCGCGGGCAAGCCAGAACTCATTACCGTCTTCAACATGCCGTATTTGTTCAAAAGTTTTTCCATGCTGGGATTCAATGTCTTTGCTTGTCATTTCCCAGCCTCCTTCCCCGCCGCCTTGACCGCCTCCAACGCCTCGCGGCATTCCTTCGCCCAGTTCAATCCGAGAGCCTCGCAGAGGTTGATGTAATCGGCAAGGCGGAGTTGTTGAGGCTTTTTATCCCCAAATCCCTTGATAGCCTGCATTTTCATTTTGGGGCTTTTCATCCATCCGAAAGCCATTTGTCCCACTTGCTGATCCGTGCGCTTAAATTCTTCCTGTGCGTCTTGAATTCGCTTGATAAGGAAGGCATCAAGGGCGGCCATTTCCTCAAATGACATCATAGTATCCACTCCTGATTTTCCTCCTTGTAGCAGAAAAAATCTTATTTATGGCACAGGAAGTAAATTTCTTCCTTGACTAATAAGAAATATTCTGCCTATAGTCAACTCAACAGGGCACGCCCAACCGCCCCGCGAAGCAGCGAACAGGAGGGAGTAGGCCACCGCTCAAGGGGCATTGCCTGATGGACGGCTAGAAACGGTGGCGTCAGGCTCTACACGGGAACCACGGCCCCATGCCCGAAGCGCAGCAGCGAGACGAGAGAAGACGCGGGGAAGACGGCGCATCAGCCGGAAAGCTCTCGACCTGTAGCATGATGCAGTGACTACAGGGGCCATGAAGCGACGGCGGCTCCATACCGGAACCACTTAGCGGGAAGGTCTTAGCGCCCCTCAATGGAAAAGGGGCAGCTTTGGCCTTTCGCTCAGGCTCACCACCCGGAACTCATGGGAAAGCCCGAATGCCTTTCTGCCTTTCCTCTTTGGTATATGCCTTCACCTCTTCGCCTACCGAGAGCCAGGGTCAGGGCGGGAACCGCCCTCTTGCCGGAATGGGGGGACGGGAAAGATGAAAAAGGGGCACGGAATCTCAAAAGCCGTTTTCAATTCTTTTTGAGATGCTGCGAAGTGTGAAAAGGCGTTGATGCTCACGAAAAGGCGTTTGGTGAGATGCAATTCAGATATGAGAACGAATCATCCGGCTGAACACAAGAGACAAAGCCCAAGTCGCAACCATCGCAACCCTGTCAACACGTTCCCATTCAGCTGGGTTCAATTGCAACAGGATGAACGCCCAAAGCAGGTATGAGCACAACCCGGTGAAAGCAACGGATATAGCAAACTCTTTGTCCATAGTCACTCCGAAACAGGACATTTTACCCAACTGTTGAGGAATCCTTAACAGTTCGCTCATTGACAATCAGCCCCGACGATCCGCCCAGTCCGTTCCGGCCCACGCATTCGCAACGCGTCCCGCAGCGGTGGCATGGCGGCTAGGGAAACGCGCTTGGAAGGCAGTTTAGACCGGGGCGCGAAACCAATCATAAATGATATTTCAACCAGATCCGCCAGTGCTGACGTGTGACCTCTTTGCAGCTAATGCCGAACGGACAGAACAGAACAACGCCATACCCGGGATCGCGGAATGGGCAAAAAGCCCACCCCAAATGAGTGCAGATCCATGTATTGTGGCTGGCGATTCTGTTGATCCTCTGTTTTTTGCTCATGTGTTTTTCCTTGCAGGGATGCCCGATAGGATCGGGCCGCGCTTGTGACGCCGTTTTCGAGCTGGGCGCGAAACCTCAAAGCTCAAAAAAGGATTGCTCCCGGTCGGGAATCGAACCCGAATGCACATTGCGCTTAGTGCCTGCGGTACCTTGCTAACCGGGAACCTGTCCTCCTGGCGGAGCCAATCCCCGCCGGGCGCGCGTCCCCATGCTGGCACATCGCCGCATGGTTCGGGACAACGGCCTATCCGCTGTCCCTTTCATACGACCGGGCCAATCCCGGAAGGTTTCCCTTGCCGTACGGGGCGAGTTCCCGCACGGTTCGGCGCAACGGGCGTTGTCGCTGCGCCTTTCATGCGGGGCGGTGAATTGTCAGAAAGTCAACTGACCGCCCGGATGTAAAATTCGTATTTCATCATGTTTCACGGCCCGATCCTCATGTCGTAACCGTGGGCCCTGTTGGTCGGCTCGGCCCCCGTCGCTTCGGTGCGCTTTGCGCTTCGGCCTTCTTTTCAGCCGTTTTTCCGTCCCGCCGTCCCTGCGCGGCCTGTCTTCACATCACCCCATTTCCTGCCGTCGCGTGCTTCCCGCTCCCAAAGGCTTGCGCTTGCCGAGCTCGTACTTGTTGGGGCTTCCTCCGTTCGGTTCCAGCTTTCGGCGGGCCGTTGCCGCGCCGTGTTCGCCTTCCCCGCGCGTCGTGAAGATAGTGTGTCAAATGGCAAAAAAATTGTCAATTTGTTTTTTGCCAAATGGCAAATTATTTTTAAGTACAAAAAAGCCCCCTCTGTGAAACAAAGGGGGCGCTGGGTGTTAAACTCAAATATTACCTAAGAATTTAAATAGATTGTTTTCTGGTTTATCGTCTCTAAATGTAAAAATACTTTTTTTTAGTAACTCAAATGTCCGCATCTCGTTGAAGCCATTGTCTTGCAGATGAATTTGGTATAATTTTAGTATAGTTGCATATAATTCTAAAAATTCTCCCCTTATTTCATCCCTTAGCTGTTGGATCTTGGCACGTAGGATGCTCTCTCTCTCTCTCTCTCTCTCTCTCTCTCTCTCTCTCTCCTACTTTTTTTTTAGGAGTACAGTAGGAAGTTCTAGACCGTTTCGCTGCATGAGAAGAGAGACGTTTAGACATGGAAGCACTCCATTTGATAAGGTTGATTATTGATCAGGTGATACTCCTTATATGTCTTGCATTGCTATTAGAAGAGATGTTATACTATGTTTATAGTATATGATAATAATGAATGAACAAACAACCAATAAAAAGCCCCTCACGAGGAGGGGCGGGGAGATGGTTTATATGAAGAAGGAATTACCCGTATTTATGGTAGGAGAATTTGGCCCAGAAAAAATTTTATTACCTACGAGAACTAAGAGATTGTTCAAGAATATCTTCAACAGCTTTTTTAAGTTGAGGATCTTCTATATGCTCCAGAACACGTTGGAGCATCCTTGGTTCATAAGATTGCCAAAATCCAAAATCTTTTGAAACATTTTCTAGGCTAGTCAATATCTCTATATCTTGTTTAGTAGCCTTCCATAAAGAAATATAACCGCAGTTTTTGCATGTAGAAGAAAGCACTCACGATCTTTGATATTCATCTTTCACTCCTCCTCCCCGCTCCGGCGGGGTTTTCTTTTGCTTCAAGACGTTCTCTGTATTCTTCCATCATTTCTTTATACGCCCGCAATCTGCCTTCAAGGATAAACTTTTCTTCAGCCTTTTTTTCGAGCTCTTGCCGTAACCTTCTGATCTCTTCCGTCTTCTCTGCAAGGTCTTGAGAAAAATCGGCGTCTACATCTTCAGGAAAAACAACTTTAGCGTTTACAGCTTCAAGTAGTTTAAAAAACGGTATAAGTGTTTTTACTCCTCTCGCTCTTGTTGCCCACCTTCCGATGGTGGAAGGCTGAATATTTGTTTTTTCAGCCAGTGCCAAGGCTGTAGATCGTTCTATAGCGTTTTGTAATCCTTTAAGAACATGGGTGTAGAGGTCTTCTTTCATGGTTCTATATTGTCAATTGACAAAATTATTTGCAATCCCATATGACAAAATTCTTTACTTCTATGTTGCCATATGACAAAATGCGGTTATGAAAAGTTTAATCATAAATGAACTAAAAGAGTTCTTCGGAAAATATCCTCAAGTATTGCCGTATCACCTTGCAATGTTAGCAGAAGTTTCCCCTTCCATCGTACACAATGCGGTTAAAGATAAGCGAGAGGATATGTTTTCATCTACAGCCGACAAGCTCCGGGCCGCCATGCGTCGCCTTGAGTGCGAACTTACGCCGATAACCACGGATGAAACTCCCACCGAACCCGAATCCCGTGGATAGTTGGGAGGTTGCCCGCATCGTCGGGTACATCGGCGGGTTCGTCGCCTTCTGGTTTTTCACGCGCTGCCGTGAGTCCAGCAACGCAGCGCCTGACCACAGCTCCCGGCGTCGGGTAGTCCGCGACGCGGTACGCCCGCCAGCGTGGGCGGCGTTCACCGGGGATGAGGATGCGGACACGCCAGACGGCACGGTGGCGAGTGATGAGCAGGTGAACTCTCATACCATTTCACAGGGAAAGAAAATGAAAGACCGCTTTTTGACCAAAGGATTCAGCTCCGAGCAGATAGAAAAACTCCGTAAGTTCGACTGGAATAGATGGAAATTGCTCAAAATCATGTGGTTTGTCGGATGGAGGTTGGCTATCCCGCTGTACCTGTTTGGCTCTCTCGTCGCTTGGGATCTCCTCTTCTGGAACTGGGCTATATGGTTACGGTTCACAGTCATCGCCGTATGGATCGCCCTGGCCATCGTGGCGACAATACTCCTCTCCCTCGTCATCGGAATAGCACAGCAAGAAGCGAAGACGCTTTGCCCGCAGTCGGATGAATAATATTTTTCCATGCCCCCATTAGAGCATGGGGATACACCAAGGAAAATGATCGATGAATACCCAAGATTATAACACGTTGACCGAAGTCATTGAGGCCATGATCGATGAAGGCGAAAAGCCGATCAAGGCCATCGCCGCCGAGATCAGCAAGCCATATCCGACTCTCAAGCGTGAGCTGAACCCGGCTGACGACGGCGCGAAGCTTGGGGCGGACGTACTACTCGGCATTATGGCCTCCTGTGGCTCCATCGCTCCCTTGGAATGGCTTGCGGAAAGGCTCGGCTATGTCGTGAAGCCCAAGGAATGGGCAGAGCCAGACAAGCCGACTTGGGAAGGAGAATCCGTGGACGATACCATATGCTGCGGGAAGATGGTCATGCTCATGCAGGAAAAAGCGCATCCGTCCATCGTCTCCAAGGCTGCGGAAGAATGGAAGGACGAGATAGACCAGACGAACACTCGGTATAGGCGAGATTACAACCAAGCGAGGCAGTAACCATGCAAAAATGCCAGCTTTGCGGTCGGTGGTTCAAAGGGAAAAAGGCGGATCATGTCTGCAAGATTGATCACGTCTATGAAGAGCGAGAGTGCGTTATCTGTCACACGATGTTTATTCCGGCAGGACACAACCAGATCTGTTGCTCGGAAAGCTGCCTAAAAGCAAAGAAGAGTCTGGATGGAGCCGAGCGGGTGCGTCGATTCAGAGAGAAGGCAAAAGAGGTTGGGGAAACAAGGTGTTGTGCCATATGTGAGAGAGAATTTACTCCGCGAAGTCCCCACCAGTTGGTATGTGAAAGGCTGTCATGCAGGGCAGAGTACAAGAAGCGGTATGATGCGGACCGGAACAAGGGAAATTTCACTCCTGCATCTTGGTACGGACAATTCTGTATGCCCGATCCGTATCAAGGGAAGAGGCTGTACTTCGACGGGCTGCATAGCGTCCGGGGGAGTATGCCGGGAAGGTCCGCAGATCCGGTTCTGGGGTTTTGATATGTCGCTCCATTGCCGTCACCGCCTCCCCACGCCGCAAGCCGCAGGGTACGAGACGAAAGAGGCATTGCTGGAGGCTATCAGCGCATTCCCGCACTTGAGGCCATGCCCAAAGGCTAACTGGTGGTGGCTCGACAAGAAGCGATGTGAGAAGTGCCGGAACAGGGTTGAAGTGAATCTTGAAGGGAGGAAGGAAAATGGAAAGGCTTACACCGCTCCGGGCAATTCGTGAAAAGTGCCTTATGTGCAAGAAAACAACGGACAAGGTTATGAGGTGCAAAGAGACAGAATGCCCGCTACATGAGTTTAGATTCGGAAAGAACCCTGCAAAAGCTCATCCTTGCGACAAGACATACTAGCCAAAAGAAAAGGCCCGATGCGGGAACACCGGGCCAAACATAAAACCAACTCAATGGGTGAATTATGATGGAATCTTCGCAGAAAGTCAATGATGAGATTATGGACTCTTTGAGAGAGATAGACAGATTGTGCCGTGTAAGAACGTACCTCATTGAGAGAAATGCCAGCATCTCCAATATCGATGACATCAACTCTAGAATTAAGATAGAGCATAACAAAATTGTCGAGTTGGAAGGGGCAAGCCATGAGAGCGCGTGATATAAAGCCCGGTTTCTTCAAGAATGATCAGCTTGCCGATTGTTCTATGGCTGCACGTCTTCTTTTCCCCGGCCTCTGGATGATGGCGGATAGGGAAGGCCGTCTAGAAAATCGCCCCAAGAAAATCAAAGGCGAAATTTTTCCTTTTGACAATGTAGACGTCGCCTCTCTTCTGGGAGAACTGGAATCTTCGGGACTGATTCGTTTTTACGAGGTGAATGGGCAGAACCTTATCTGGATTCCTCAGTTCAAGAGACACCAAAGTCCCCACAAAAACGAGAAATGTAGCGAAATTCCCGCACATCCTGACGACTTTGAAGCGTATGAATCATCACCAAAACACGACAATTACTGTGTTGCTCCCGAAAAGGATCGAAGTGCTCCCGTAATTTCGGGTCAAATCCCCCTGACTCCCTCTTCTCTGACTCCCTCTTCTCTCTCTCCGAGAGAAGATACTACCCCTGACGGGGTAGTTGTCGACGCCGAAGCCGCCGACGCCTCCCATCCAGGCGAAAAGCGGCAGGCCCATGCCTCGCCAGCCTGCCCCTATGACGCCATTGTCGGCCTGTATCACGAGGCTTTCCCGGAGCATCCCCGGGTTGCAATCGTGAACGCAAAGCGCAAGGGGGCAATGAAGGCAAGATGGACAGAGGCCGGAGAGAGGCTGCGAATGCTGAACAGGGACACCTCCGCCGCCGAAAGGCTGGATTACTTTCGGCGGCTGTTTGCAAGGGCTTCCAGGTCTGATTTTCTCACTGGCAAAAAGGCTTTTCGAGATGGGACAGTGTACCGGGTGGATTTCGACAAACTCATGTCCCCAAGCGGGTTTATGGGCGTGATTGAAGGCAAGTACGATAATCGGGAGGTGGCTTGAAATGGCAGTTCAGACGCTTGAACGCGGCATCATGGCCCGCAGGCAGAACGCTCCTGCGCCAAAGCCCGTCATGGCCTCGGAAGCCCGTGCACAGCTTGAGTCCAGCGTCATTGCCGCGACTCTCTCGGGCATGAACCGGGATGCCCATTTGCTTGGGGATGTGCTCGATATTTGCCCCGCAGGTTGTTTTGTGACGCCGGAAGCTGCGCCGCTTGCCGTGGCTCTCGATTTGCTCCGGCAGTCCGGTCAACGTCCCAACCTCACCGCGTTGGCAACGCAGATGCAATCCCGTTGGGCGAAAGATCCTGAACTTTGGCCTGCCCCGGATATGGCGCGCATGGCTGAACTTTCTACGTCCGCGTGGGGGCTGAAAGGCCATGCCGAGAGTTTGGCCCGAAAGCTTGCCGATGAACATCGCCGGGCGGAACTCCATGCCGGATTGCTCGAAATTGCTGCGGAAGCATCGGTTTACGGCGTGGACTCCGAATACATCGCTGACCGTGCCCGAAAGCTTGTTGAAGCTTCGGGAGGGATTCAGGAAGCCGTAACTATGTCGAAACTCATGGGCCGCATTCGGGCAAAGCTCGATAATCCGCAATCGCTGCGCAAGATTCAGACTCCGTGGAAAAGCTTGAACAGCGTTTTGCGTGGGGGATTCATGCCGGGGGAATTGATCGTCCTTGCCGCTCGTCCCGGACTTGGAAAGACGGCTTTAGCCGCAAATGTGGCGTTGAGTGCCGCATGGCGCGGAATGGGTGTGCTCTTTGTCTCATGCGAGATGAGCGACGAAAGCCTTGGGCATCGTCTCATCTCCCGCGTAGGGCGTATCGACGGACGGTTTTTCCGTGAAGGGATGGGCGTCACGCCGCAGATCCGTGGAGCCATTGACGCCGCCATAGGGCAGCTTGAAGCCCTTCCCTTGTCCATCGTGGAAAAGTCAACTGTGCCCATGTGCCCCCGCGAAGTCCGCAGGCTGGCGCGGGGCATCAAGGATTTAGGGCTCATCGTAGTGGACTATCTCCAGCTTTTGCATCCTGACGAGAAAAGCACCAGCAGAGAACGAGAAGTTGCGGAGATGTCACGCTCCTTTAAGCAAATGGCCCTTGATCTGCAAGTTCCTGTACTCCTGCTTTCTCAGCTTAACCGCTCAAGCGAAGAAGGCAAGCGGGAACCCCGTGTTTCCGATCTCCGAGAATCTGGAGCGATTGAGCAGGACGCGGACATCATCATTTTGCTGCACACTCGTGACTTGGATCGTGCGAATGCCAGACCAGACGTGAAATGCATAGTCGGGAAATCCCGCAGCACGGGAACAGGTGCATCGTTCTTGCGTTTCGAAAAAGCTTTTTCTGAGTTTACCGAGGGTGAAGCATGGGCCGGACGTCCTGCGGTACAGGAAAACGATTTGTGATGTGCCCCCGGTACTGTGAAATCTTCGGCCCCGGCGCGTGTGCAGGGGTGTTTGACGAAAAGGAGTGTGTGATGAGCACAGCGAAAAAATCGGTAATGGAAAATGTACGCCTCGAACTCCCTATCCCTCCGCTTGTCAATCACTACTGGCGGCACATTACCATCAACGGAACCCCCAGAACGCTCATATCCGCCCGTGGACGCGATTTTAGAAAAAACGTGATGCAGATTGTGGGTGATGAAAAGAAGGCTCTAAAAATCGATTCTCGCGTCAAAGTCAATGTGGTTGTTTGCCCGCCAGATCGTCGCAAGAGAGATATTGACGGGTATCTGAAAGCCCTTCTTGATTCCCTTACCCACGCCGGGGTGTGGCTGGACGATGAGCAAGTCGATTCGATTTACATCACACGCGGAGAAGTGGTGAAGGGTGGAAAGGCTGTTGTCGAGATCCTGCCGATGGAGGTGTGAGCATGGCTGAGAATGAACGGAAATTGCTGCTCGGCTGGAAGGCCATCACAGCCTACACCCGAGTGAGCCGCCTGCTCATGATCCGCTACGCCTACCCTGTCCACGACTGCGACAGGGCCGCTCATCACGGGTACGGCGTATGCGCTTACACCGACGAGCTTGACGCCCGCAAAAAACAATTGGGAATGCGGCATGGCAAGGCGTAATCCCAAAGGCTTCGGCATTGCGTTGTTTTGTGTTGCCGTTGTGATGATTTTGATGGCTGTGGTTGGGGTACTCGAAAGGGCTGGGTGGTGAGAATGATAAATCCTTTTGAATTAGATATTCCTGTAGAGCTTCAAAAATGCAGGGAAATGCGCCGTGCTGCGCAGGAAGCCAAGGCAGACGCCGGAAAACCCCGTCTTTCACTCGTTCCCCCCGCAATTATCGAAGCCGTTGGGCGCGTCAGGACGTACGGGACGGAAAAATATGGTGACTCAGATAACTGGAGAAAAGTCGAACCAGAACGCTACCGTGATGCTCTCATGCGGCATACCTGTGCCTGGATGAGAAACCCCGATGGCATTGATGAGGAAAGCGGACTTCCACACTTGGAGCATATGGCCTGCAATATCGCGTTCCTACTTGAAATGAAATCGGGGGCCTTGAATGAAGAAAAGAATGGGTAGGCGTACATACCAAAATCCGGGAAGGCCACTTAAATGCGAGTCTTGCCCGGATTGCGATGGAAAGATGTTGGTCATGCATACAGCCCGTTCTCACGGATTGCTCATCCGCTACTGCAAATGCACCGTGTGCGGAGAAACCCGTTCTCGAATCGTCATCCCGGACAAGACCACCAAGCCGATCTCAATCTTCGATATCGTGAACACTTCGTTCTGTGGGTAAGTAGTACGTATTTACATCGTATGAAAAGGGGAGCATGAAACTCCCTTTTTTACGTCACTACTTCAAAAATATTCCAGAAACACAGAACAAAGCAAAAACAAATACGTTATGTTAGTATATACTCGCTGAAAATGCGAGGTTTTTATGGCTACAGTTTTGCGTCACTTCACCCCTGCCGAGTTCCGTTGCAAATGTGGGTGCGGGGCTGGCGTCGAAAAGATGGACGCCGATTTGCTCAAGATGCTCGACGAGGCGCGGGACATTGCGGGCATTCCTTTTTCCCTGACGTCGGCATACCGCTGCGCCAAGCATAACAAGGCCGTGGGCGGTGTAGCAGATTCTGCCCACACCCTGGGCTACGCCGTAGACATCCGCTGTGTGGATTCCCATTCCCGTTTCGTCATGCTGCAAGCCCTGCTTGAAGCCGGATTCCGGCGCATCGAGCTGGCCCCGACATGGATTCATGTAGACAACGATCCCGACAAGCCGCGTGACGTGGCGTTCTACCAAAAAGGAGGCAAGTACTGATGGAAGCAACCGTGATTGACTTCATTCTGGCTACCTTGGCGCAACTTTCTGCACAGTATCCCGAAGCGGCGTGGATCGTCACCGCCCTGAGTGTGGTCATGACCGTATGCGGCCTGTGCGCCGTAGCCACCGTCTGGATGCCCGTACCCAAGGAAACGACCGGAGCCTATGCCGCCGTATATCGGTGGGTTCATGCCTTTGCAGCGCATTTTGGACAGAACAAGGGGGCCGTGGCTGACGGGAAGTCCCCCGCCGTACAGTCTGAAGTTAAGGCCGTGACCGGGAAGTGAGGGCATGTGTCGAACATTACCGCCGTCATTCTGTCCTTCCTGCAACTTGCTTTACGCCTTCTTGATACGGTGGATAAAGCCGCTGCTGACGATTTTCGGCGGTCTGTTGCTCTTGATGCTTCTGGGGTGCTCGTCAGCAAATTGGGCGGCAAAAACACAGATACCGTCTACGCCCATACTGGCGAGCATCCGAAAAGTGAATCTTGATGGAATCGATGGCGTGTGGATGGACGATAGAGACGCGGCAACATTGGCAGAATGGATTTATGATGTTGAGCAATCAGGAAGGTGAGCATGGTCGCCGGAACAACTTGTCCCGAGTGTACCGACAAGGAAATCAGGGAGCGTCTTGTGCGTATCGAAACGCTCCTTGCATCTGAACATGAACTGAATATCCCCGCCCGCGTAGCATCGCTTGAAGCTGAAAGGGATCAAAGGACGGGTGCATACGCAATTCTCGGTCTTATGTGTTCCGCCCTTGGTGCGGTTATCAGCAAAGTATTTTGGAATTAAAAATTCCCTTAGGCTAGGTAGGCCAGCCGAAAAGGGTATTTCGCGCCCCTGCCCAAGGTTTTCATGCGGGGCCGATAGCGGAGTTGGGAAAATGGATGGACACTTACAGCTTTCAACGGTGGATACTTCAACAAGAACTTCTTCCAACGGAAAAGCTTGTGGGCATGGCTCTTGCCCTGCATATCGACAAGAAAACCGGAAAGATTAGAGCAAGGCAAGAGAGCATCGCTCAGGAATGTGGTGTCTCAACAAGGACAGTACGCAGGGCAATAGCTTCTCTAGTGGCTGAGGGAATCTTGTCTTCCCAGCAAACAGGTAGGGCGGCAATCCTTGTTCCCTTTGGAAAAGAATGTGGAATAGTGGATAGGCCACCCGTGACCTACCAGATAGGACATCAGTGTCCTGCCAGAAGAAGGGAAAAGGCACATTTCGATCTAGATACTTCCCTCAGTACAAGGGTCGAGGAACAGAACAAGCGCGACGAAAAACGGTTCCAGAGGGAACAGAAATAAGTTTCTTGCCCCTCGTTATGTGAGTGGGTTTGAAATATCGGCAGAGGCCTTTTGCTCAATTTGAGAAACAACCTGATGAATATGGAGGCTACTATGGACCCTCGTGAAGTTCAGCGGCGTATCAATGCGACTACGGGCGTAAACCGTGGGCGTACTCGTGCGATCCGTACACAGCGTGCCAGAACTGCGGCGCGTCGTGTGTCTCGTGGCGGCATGGGCGGTTGATGATGAACGGCCTTCCGCTCTTTCGTTCCATTGAGACGGCGGCGGCCATTACCGACCGGGTTCTTGTTTCCTTTTCTGGGGGCAAGGATTCGGTCGTTACCCTCGACCTGTGCATGAAACATTTCAAGCATGTTGAGGGTTTTTTTATGTACCAAGTTCGCGGGTTATCTTTTCAGGAAGCAATTATCCGATATTACGAGGATAAATACAGTATACCCATTCACAGAATACCGCATTTTGAGCTTTCCCAGTGGCTTCGATATGGGGCGTTTCGCAATTATGATTTTTCATGTCCTATCGTCAGCGTAAAAGAGACATACGATTACATCCGAGACAATACGGGTATTTGGTGGATTGCTGCTGGTGAGCGTATTTCCGATAGCGTGTGGCGCAGGGCCATGATCAAGAGTTCTGGAACCATCGATGAAAAGCGCGGGCGATTCTATCCCATAGCTGAGTGGGTGAAAGAGAACATCAGGGCCTATATTCGGCAACGAAAGCTACGCGTTGGCGCTGAATCGGAAAAACTCGGTTTTTCATTTCGTTCTTTCGCCCCCAAAGACCTGATTGCTATTCGTGATCATTTCCCTGCGGACTATGCAAAAATCAGAGAATGGTTCCCGCTTGTGGATGTAAATATCCTGCAATACGAAATGAAGGATAGAGACTATGGCAAGTCAGAGTAAATACCAAAAGTTTGAGATGGACACGGTCAGCCGGGATCAAATCCATGGTGCTGACTATAACCCGCGTGTCATATCGGAAGATGCCAGAAAACGCCTGCGTAAAATGTTGGCGAAGCATGGTCTTGTCCAGCCCCTTGTCTGGAACAGGAGAACGGGCAATCTCGTTTCCGGGCATCAGCGACTTTCTGCTCTTGATTCACTTGAACGCACACAAGATTACTCACTGCAAGTCGCCGTGGTTGACCTCTCCGATCGTGAAGAAAAAATTCTCAATGTCCAGCTTAACAACCCGTCTATGCAGGGCGACTGGGATATGGATAAGCTCATTGAGATGACGGAAGATAGCGATATCGCCCCTACTGAGTTCGGCTTTTCAGACGGTGATGTGGCGTTCATGTTTGGAGACAATGGCGAAATCGATGAGCTTATGGGGGATGCTCCCGGCGTTGCAGAAGCAAAGGATACCCTGAAAGAGATCAAGGAACATCGCGCCGCGAGCATGGCGAAGATGCAGAAAGAACAGTCCGCGGACTTTTACTTTACCGTAGTCTGCGAAACAGAAGAGCAGAAAAAAGCCATTCTCAAACACCTTGGGGTTCCCGTGTGGGAAGCGTTTGTGAATGGCAGGAAGTTTGCGAGCGAACTTGGTCTTTAGGCGGTATGTTCCTTGAGGTAGACGCAATGATCTTTGTATCCGTCCGGCAATTTTTCCATTTTTGCATCAATCTCAAAAACATTCAGTTTTCCTTTCACAGGAAATGGAATGATTTCATACAATTTTTTGACATGCCAAGCATACCCTTTGAGCGCCTCGGCGTACCAGTCTTCAGGCAAAAAAGATTTTTCCAAATCTGCCTTGGTCATAGGGGAAATATCGATAAGCTCAACGACACCCAAAGCCATGCCGCCGGGGGAAACGAGTCCGTCATTGATCTCAAAATCGCCTTTGCTTGAGCAGATAAGCAGCGGCCCACGATAGGCAGTCTTCCAAGTCCGACATTCCACAGTCTTATGCCCGGCAGCGACGAGAGACGCCCACGGCTGTTTGATAGATATGGCCTTCATAGTAACCTCCGTATATGTCCAGTATACACGCTATCTATTTAAAAGTACAGGATAATAAATGGCTCAATGTACAGCTACATCAAAGCGAACCGGGGAACGTTGCAAACGCATGTGCGCCCCCGGAAAGACTGTGTGTAAATGGCATGGTGGAAATTCGAAGGGTGCACCAAAAGGCAATAAAAATGCTTTAAAGCATGGCGCTTATGAGAGCATTTCCCTTGAAACAATGTTCCCTGATGAGATTGAATATGCCAAGTCCGTTTCTCTCGACCCATTGATGACACTGCAAGAACAGCTTCGGGTTTTGCGTGTCAAAGAAGCACGCCTTGCCAAGCGCATGAAAAAGGCTCTTGAAGCCGAGATGAACGCAGAAAAAGATGATGGAACGGGGAAGAAGGGCGGTCAGATGGTGGTCATCACCGCCACCCAAACACAAGCCGAGAATTTCCAGGGCGAAAAGAGCAAGACGATTACGACGTCCTCAGAAACGCACAGTATGCAATACCTGCGGCTCGAACAGGCGCATTCTATCGTTTTGGATCAAATCAGGAGAGTCTTGGAAGCGATAGTTAAGGTAGAAAGCCTCAAGGGAGAAGGGGCAGAGCTTCCGGCGTCCATTGAGGTTAATGTTGTGAATGGAAGGCGCACAGAATGAGCATAATGATTTCCCCAGAGCTTAACATTCCTCAAAGCGATTTCCTTTCTCTACCCCAAAAGTTTCGTGCGTATGTCGCTGGGTTTGGAGCAGGCAAAACATGGGCAGGGTGTGCTGGCCTTGCCATGCACTTTTGGGCAAATCCGCTTATTGATGCGGGATATTTTGCTCCTACCTACCCGCAAATACGCGATATTTTTTACCCTACGGTCGCAGAATGCTTTGAACAATGGGGACTTAGAACACTTGTGAAGGCATCACCCCATGAAGTTTTTGTTTATTCGGGAAATACCTTGCGCGGAGTCATCAAATGTCGCTCGATGTCAGAACCTGAAGGTATCATTGGCTTTAAGATAGGCCATGCACTTGTCGATGAAATAGACGTTATGCCTATGGAAAAGGCAACTGTTGCATGGCGAAAGATTCTTGCCCGTATGCGTTATAAAGGGGATGGGCTACGCAACGGCATTGACGTAACGACTACGCCCGAGGGGTTCAAGTTCGTCTACAATCAGTTTGTAAAGCAGGTGAGAGAGAAGCCTGAGCTTTCAAAGATCTACGGAATCGTCAAGGCGAGCACATACGACAACGAAATCAACTTGCCTGACGATTACATCCCTTCTTTGCTGCAATCATACCCAACACAGCTTATCGACGCCTATATCAACGGCGAGTTCGTAAACCTCACGTCTGGAACGGTCTATTGCGCATTCAGTCGCCAGTACAATACTTGCTCCGATGTCATCAAAGAAGGCGAGCCGCTCTATATCGGGATGGACTTCAACGTGGGCAAAATGGCTTCTGTGGCCCATGTGAAGCGTGATGGTCTTCCCTGCGCCGTTGATGAAATCGTCAATGCCTACGATACGCCAGACATGATACAGAGAATCAAAGAACGCTATTGGCGATATGAGGGCGGGAAATATCTGCCAACCTGCCAGATTCGTATCTATCCTGACGCATCCGGCGATTCCAGACGTTCAGTGAATGCCAGCAAGACGGATATTGCCTTGCTCCGGGAAGCGGGTTTTGTGGTCTGCGTGAATAGCTCAAATCCCCCGGTGAAGGACAGAATCAACGCCATGAACTCAATGTTCTGCAATGCATTGGGCGAGAGGCGGTACAGGGTCAACCCCGATAGGTGCCCGTCATACACTGAAGCGCTTGAACAACAGCCTTGGGCGAAAAATGGCGAACCGGACAAGACGACCGGGCATGACCACGTAAACGACGCAGCCGGATATTTCATCGTCAAAGACTACCCTGTTGTGAAGCACACCACTACCGTCACCACGACCTCAACCCTCAGATAAGGCTAGACATATGGCTATAACTCAGAACACCGCAAAGGAAGTGTCAGTCGATACCGTATCGCCTGAATTTCTTGTCCAGCGTAAGGCAATGCAGCTTTCACAAGACTTGATGGGTGGAACCCCGGCAATGATTGCTGCGGGAACGCGCTATATCGAGCAAGGTGATGGAGAAAGCCAAAAGCAATATCAGGCACGCCTTTCCCGTACCGTGCTTCTGAACACGTTCAAGCGGACGCTGTACTATCTCAAGGGGCAGGTGTTCCAAAAGCCTGTGGTTCTTGGGGATGATGCGTCTGATGCGTTCAAGGCATGGTCAGAAGACGTCGACCACGCAGGGCACAACCTCACCGCATGGTCGGCTGCCGCGTTTGAGGCTGGATTGCGTGACGGTGTGGCCTTTGCCCTTGCTGACTATTCCCGCGTCCGCACTCGCATGGAAGGCGGTGTGTTGAAGTACTTTGATGAGGGCACCGGAGAATGGCTCACGAAGACCGCTGATGCCGACGCCATGAACGGGTGGAGCCCGTATCTCGTGCATGTCCCGGCTGCATCCGTCATCGATTGCTGGATTGAGACTATAGGCGGAAAGCCTGTCGTGACCATGTTCCGTTATATTGAGACGACATACGAGAGCGACGGTACGGAGTTTGGACGCGAGCGCGTTGACCGCATCCGCGTGCTCACCCCGGGAAAATGGGTTGTATATACGAAGAGGGAAGGACAGCAGGACTACACGGTTCTTGAAGGGGATGAGGGCACTACAACGCTCTCAGTCGTCCCTCTGGCTATTTTCATGCCCGGTGAACAGAAAGGCCCGGCAACCGCTGAACCTGCGCTGTCTGACCTTGCCGAACTCAACAAGCGGCATTGGGCGGCGACGTCCGGTCACTATGAGCTCATGGAGTATGTCCGGCGTCCAGTGTGGTTCGGGCGGATGCTTGGCATGATAAGCGATGAGCCGGGGAAGGAAGAGGCCCCGACAGTGGGCGCTGGCAAGCTCTTAGCCAGCAATGACCCAAGTTCTGAACTCAAGTCCGTGGGCGTAGATGCTTCAAGCGTGGCAGCATCGCAGGGCGAGCTTGATGGGCTCAAAAGCGATATGGCGATGTATGGTCTTCAACTTCTCCAGCCGAAGACGGGCAACATCACGGCTACGGAGTCTGAGCGCGACGCCAGCGAGAACAACAGCACCTTGCAAGGGTGGGCTCTTGAGTTTCAAGATTTCCTTGAGAACTGCCTCAAATTTGTTGCGATGTGGTGGGGTGAAGATGATGGACCCAGTGTCAAGGTGAACACTGACTTCTCCCGGGCGATGGCTGACGGGTACTTGCTTGAGATGTACCGCGCCGGGGCGTTGTCTCTTGAATCGTATCATGAGCTTTTGAAGCGTGTAGGGACTTTGCCAGATGACTTTGACACAGAGGCAGAAGCTGAAAAGCTGGCTCGTGGCGTCATGGTAAATGGGGCTCCCGGCGGCGCAAAAAGTCTTGCCTCCATGATCGGTGGAGCAATTTAAGTGACTGCCCGCGAAGAGTTCGAGCGCTATTTCCTGACCCGTGCCCTTGCGTGGCGCGATACGCTTGATGATTTCGACGCCGAGACAGTAGCCGAAATCATGAAGCTCATGAAGAAGTTACAGCGAGAGATACACGGTGAGCTTTTTGATAACGCCGATTCACTCACGGATTTTCGAAAGGTGCGGATAGAACAGCTTGATAAATGGCTTTCCGAGGTGTTGGGCGGTGCTGCGCTGACGACATCTTCTTTTATCACCGAAGCTGCCGTCATTGCCGCCATGTCGAGCCTGACGGAGTACAACGCGATGATGAGCCTCAACGGGGCATCTTCGGTTGTGCAGACCGTGGGCTTTACCCGTGAACAGCTTGTGACGTGGTTCAGGGATACCGATATTTTTGAGGGCATGAAGCTCACGACTCGGGTACAGAACGCGATGAGCGCAGGGGTGAAGCAATCCGTTCTTGATGCGCTACGCAAGGCCGGGCTTGAGGGGAAGGGGACGCGAGAGGCTGTGAGAAGCGTCATTCAGTCCGCGCTGGATGAAGGCTTTACCATCACTGAGCGCGAGGCCGTCACCCTGACCCGTTCCTATATCCAAGCCGCGAATGTGGGCGCGATGGATGCGGTCATGGAAGCGAACAAGGAGCTTTTGCGCGGGTGGCGCTGGTCTGCAACGCTCGACACGAGGACGTGTTTTTTATGCGCTAGTTTAGACGGCAATTTTTACAAAATGGGTGAAGCGTCCCCGCCCATGCCCAGACATTTTCGCTGTCGATGCATCAAGCAGTGGATCACTAACAATCCCCGTGATTGGGGCGTTCCCGATGACGAAGTGCAGCGCGTCATACGCCCGTGGGTTGAGCGTGAGCCGGGAAGTATCGGTACGGGCGGGCGGAAGATTTTGAATGCGGGCACCACGCGGGAGTTCTTTGGTGGCTGGTGGAAGACGTTGCCGCCAGCCAAGCAAGACGCGATATTGGGGCCGACGAGGGCCGCGCTGTTGCGGAATGGCTCCATCTCGTGGGATGAGCTAGCCGATAAGCAAACGGGGCGGTACAGGACGCTCAAAGACCTTGGGTTCACGCGGGAAGGAGAGGCGATAGAGTGAGTGATAGGCACGGGTGACACCGTGCCTTTTTGTCGTGAATCAGGACATTTTACTTTAACTTTGACACAGAAATGAGGAACGGATAGAAAACCGCTGTGGGCCAGTCTCCGAAAGGAGGTTGCGCCTATGGAGCAGTTCCTGCTGGACGTCCTCGCCAATGTATTGGCGGGCGTCATCGTGGTTCTCGTTGCCCCCTATCTGAAAAGGTAGGCTGAAAACGAGTTGCCCCGGTAGGGACTGACCTCCCTGCCGGGGCTAAAAACTGGAGCAATTCGTTAGAAACTCCGGGGACTGGCCCCAAAGGGCGGTGGGTGTTGACGCACTCGCCGCCCTTCCTTTTTCAATAGCCATTCATGGGGCTGTGGTCAAGTAGAGGTTGAAAGAGAAAGGCCGGGATGCCCCGGCCATCTGAGTCTACATGTTGTTGTTTTCTTGTTGGTTGGGCATTGGAACGGAAAGTTGCCCTTTTCTAAACCCGTAGGCGTATCCAGCGCCTCCACCAGCACCAAGAAACACGGCGCTCTTTATGATTTCAAGGGCGATCTCATCTTTGCCAGTAAACATTGCTATACAGCAAAATGCAAGGACAAGAAAAATCACAACAGCCCCAAAAATCATGTAATCGCGTCTGGATTTTTGAAAGTGATCCCGCCACCCTTTCTGATTTTCAAGGTTGGCGCTGATTGTAATTTTCGCTATCTCAAATTGATGTTGATCTTTTTGAAGTTCAACCTGCACCTCTTGAGCTTTCGCGGGCAAGTTAGAATCCATAGGAGAATCCCTTTGTGATAGGTGCGAGCTTTGTTCTGTATCTTGGCTTATCTAGCTTAACAATGAAGCCTCCGAAACTGCCCGTTTCTAGGTTTGCCGGGGCAATACGGACATTCGCGGGGTTGATCTCTCCACGTTCGCGACGCTTCAAATATTCCTCAGCCGTGATGAATTCCTCTGTTTCAAGGAAGGTATCAAGGGTAGGAGCTTGCGTCATTTCAATCACCTCTTGAACAGAAGTTAACAACACTTTTTATTCAAGGCAACAGGTGACACTTAGCATTAGGCGTTGAACTGCCGGAGAACCCCGTCGTGGCATAGGGTCAATGTCAACCTGTACGCCTTTGATAGGAGACGCTTTTGGATGTCCTGCATCTGGGCATGTGCCCGTTCAATCTCGTCAGCAAATTCGATGAAAGGCCGTTCATCAAGGCTCTGTCTGGAAATAGAGCCGGGGATGGCTGCTTTAGGCAACGCCTGTTGCAGGGCGTCAATCTTCCCCTGTACCCACTGAATGGCATCCTTGACCTGCCCGATGGTGAGCGAGTCGACAGAGGCCACACCGAAATGGGCGTTCACCTGCGCCCGGGCGCTGGCATAGTGAACCGGGGCCATGCCTACCCATGTGTTGATGATGGCGGTCAGGGCCTTGCGTTCGGGGTCGGAACGGCGGGGCGGGCGGTCAGCATTTGAACAAGGGCGTTCTGCCCGTCCATTTACCCAATAGTTCCACAAGGCATCGTCACTTTCGTTCTGGTACAGTTCAATCTTAGCCCGAAGTTCAGGACGCACCTTTTTGGGGTTAATGCTCGAAAAATAGGCAGGGAGCTTGCGGACGGGCATACAAAGCATGTCTTGTTGGCCGCTTGCGGTAGGTGTTTCGATGATCGAAACACCCCACCGTTCACGATTGGCGTTGAGCTTGACGCTCTGCGCAGCCCATACCAATCCCATATTTTCGACTATGGGACGCATAGGGGTATAAGGCTGGCCTTGGTGAGTAATGCAAAAGATGGTGTCGCCGTGGAAGGTGACGGGGGAGAGATGAGACATTATAACCCTCGTTCGTTTTTTGATTGTCCCCTTTCAGGCCAAAGAGAAAGGCCGGGAGCTCAAAACCGCGAACGAAGCGGCGGGCCTATTCCCCCGAAGGGTATTGTATTAGCCCACTCCCGACCCGTGAAGATCGTATGATACACCTCTCCCAAGGCTATGAGTAGTCTTGACAGGGTATAAAAATAGCCACTCTCACGGGGTTGGCGTCCGTCGTTCGGGTGTTTTGAAGCACCGTGGGGATACAACGCCATAAAAAGCGGTAAAAGTCAATAACTATTTACCCTGCAACCACCTCCACACCTTCCTTTCCCACATATCCCGACACGTGCGCACATCGCCGCGTGTCTTTTTTTTGTGCTCTTTCACGCTCAATAGCTGCATGTTGTCCGGTGAGTCGTCACCTCCTGCACATAGCGGGATGATGTGATCTACTTGATAGCCTCTCGGTACTCCTGAAAGCCCATTATTGCGCAGGAACAACCGAACCATTTTGGGGTCACGCTTGATGTGTACGACCTTGTATATTCTGTACCCGGCAATCGAGCACAGGGAAAATGCAATGATGAACACGCATATGACGATTCTTTTAGCTTTTCTGTTCATAAAGTTTCCAGAAACTATGTAACATGTACTATCAATTTGTGATTTGCATAGTATCATAGCACTGAACTTGAATCAGATCCAGCTATGCACGCATAGGCATAAGATACTTGCATATGCGAACAAGAATATCCGCAGTTGCGGAAAGGAGTAGCCTGATGGCTTGGGAAAAAGACGAAAGCGGCAACATCGCTATCGATGACAACGGCAATCCCATTTGGGGCAATGACGCCGGGGAAAAGAAGGGCGTCGACTATCTGGCCATGTCCAAAAGCCTTACGGATACGACCCGTGAAAGCGTCGACCGGAAGAACAAGCTTCGGGCCTTGGAGTCCAAATACGCCAAACTTGCCGATATCGAAGATCTTGACGCTTGGCACGCTGAGGCCACCAAAGCCCTTGAGATGATGAAAAACGCTCCGGATAAGGACAAGGAAATCGAAGAGCGCATTACGGCCCGGGTGAAGGGTGCTACCGACCCGCTTAACGCCAAGCTCGCCGATATCGCCAAGCAAAGGGACACGCTCGAAGCCGAGCTCCAAAAGGAAGCTATCGGCAATGCCTTTGCCCGCAGCGAATACGCCCGCAAGAACCTCGTCGATCCTGCCCTTGCCGCTGATCTGTTTTCTAAGCGTTTTGTCCGCAAGGAAGGCCGCGTCATGGGGCTTGATGAAAACGGCGCAGAGATGTGCGGGGAAAGCGGGATTGCCACGTTTGATGAAGCGTTGCGTCAGATGGTCGAATTTTCCCCGTACAAGGGAGTTCTGCTCAAGGGCAGTGAGGCCAGCGGTGGAGGTGCGAATCCAACCCCCGGGCGGGTGCAATCCAGCGCAAAACATATGCGCCGTGCCGATTTTGAAAAACTTGACCCCGCGTCTCGAACGGCGCGGATGAGGGAAGGCTACACGCTGACCGACTAAAAGGAAACAAACATGGCGAATACGCTTACCGATCTGATGCCTACACTGTACGCCGCGCTGGACATCGTTTCCCGCGAAATGGTGGGGTTTGTCCCTGCCGTGGCTGTGAATGCCGCTCCTACCGGGGCCGCAAAAGATGAACAGATCACCATCCCGGTTACGCCTTCGGCTACAACCCATGATATCGTCGCTGGTCAGAAACCTGACAACAATGGGGATCAGGATATCTCCAATGTCAGCATGACCATCAGCAAGTCGAAATACGCCCCCGTGCGTTGGAATGGCGAAGAACAGCTTGGGATGAATAACGCCGGGACGTATACTTCCGTGCTGACCCAGCAATTTGCGCAAGCCATGCGCGCGCTTGCGAATGAGGTGGATGCCGATATCGCCGCCCTGTACAAGGAAGCGTCCCGCGCCTACGGCACTCCGGGGACTACCCCCTTTGCCTCGAACATCTCCGATGTTGCGCAGATGCGTAAAATCCTTGCCGACAATGGCGCGCCGATTACGGATCTTCAGCTCGTGATCGATACGACAGCAGGGGCAAACCTGCGTTCACTCGGGCAGCTTACCAAAGCGAATGAGGCGAATACGGACGAAACCTTGCGCAGGGGCGTCTTGCTCCAGCTTTCCGGCTTCTCCATCCGTGAAAGTGGTCATATCAAAATGCACACGGCAGGGAAGTTTACTGGCGACGCTCTGGTGAACAACTCCGGTGGGTACGCAAAAGGGGCAAAGACCATCGCCTTTGATGGGGCTTCCGGCACGGCCCTTTCCGCTGGCGATATCGTTGCATTCGATTCCAGCGGATACAAGTATGTCGTCCCGAAAGCGGCGAGTTCCACCCCGTTCTCCATTGCGGCCCCGGGCCTTATGGCTGCGGTTGCCGACGATGCCCCCATCTCCGTGAGTGGTTCCTATATCGCAAACATGGCTTTCGACCGCAACGCCATTCAGCTTATCGCCCGGACCCCGGCAATGCCGCAGGGTGGCGACAGCGCCGAAGACGTGACCATCGTGACCGACCCCGTGAGCGGCATTTCCTTCCAGGTCGCCCTGTATCGAGAATATCGTCAGGTTCGCTATGAAGTCGGCCTCGCTTGGGGCGTGAAGCTGATTAAGCCTGAACATACGGCCATTTTGCTTGGCTAAGGGGTGAATATGGGAATGATCAAGATGTACCATGATGCCCCCGAGATGACGGGCGGCCCTACAACGGCAGAAGTCCCGGAAGAGGGAGTTCCCATGATGCGCCGGGCGGGATGGTATCTCTCAGGAGAACGCGAAATGACCGCTCCTGAAAACTCCGCTGGGAATTCCATTGACGGCATGACCGTTGCCGAGATGCGGGAATACGCCAAGGAACATGGCATCCCCATCCCGGCGACGGCGACGACAAAAGCTGAAATTGCCGAATTGCTCAAGGCGAAAGAACACACTCCTAGCAGCATGTAAGCCTGAAGTTCTGGTCTTGACCACGGGCGGGGGAATCCTCCGGCCCCTGCCCGGAATCAAGAACGGAAGAGAGGGATAAAATGAAAAATGGACAACATGCAGTCGAGCCCGGAGTGGTGGAGATATACGTAGGCCAATCCAAAAGCGGAATCCCGCACCCCGTAAAGAAGCTTCTCATCAACGGGGAAAGCATCCCCTTTTTGGTTGACTCCGATTTCATTTTGAGGGTTAGGGGCGGTGGGCCAGCCGAGATTCAATGCTCACTGTATGTCGAAAGATTCGCCTCTGCGCCGTGGAGTAAAAAGTAGCTATGCCCCTCATTGTCGAAGACGGAACTATGCCCGCAGGGGCGAACAGCTATGCCAGCGTTGCCGATGCTGACGCCTACCTTGTGCCGCGCTCCCTGTGGCCTGAGACGCCGCAGGATGATGCAGCGATGGTTACGCGCAAGGAATCTGCGCTCATGCGGGCTACTGACTACCTCAACACTCTCTCGTGGGTCGGGTACGTCGAAGACTGGCAACGCACGATGTCATGGCCCCGCGAAGATGTCCCCATCCCTCGCGGCAAGGGCACCGTTCCGGGGAACATCGTACCCTCAGCAGTTGCTGTGTCCTGCATGGAGATGGCGGCGCTCATCTTTGGCGGTACCGACCCTCTCGCCACCGTCGAACGGGGCGGCATGGTCACGTCTGAGAGCCATAGCAAGACCGTAGGCGGCGTTGATGTCATAGAAGGCGATTCTACCAGCGACAGCTACACATACGCATCTGGTGCCCCGTCTGAGACGTATTATCCCCAACTGCGGGGCGTTGAGCCGTTTCTAATGGCTGTTCCCGGTAAGCCCACTGGATTGCGAATGTTCGGGGTAAGGAGGGGATAGGCTATGGCAGACTACAGCGCAGCTATAGCCAAAGCCACAGCGAAGATCCGAGAGAAGGGTATGCCGATGACCTTTGTGCGGGTCGATGAGAGCGAAGAATATGACCCCGTAACGGACAGTTACCCTACTAAAGAGATTCAATTTCCCATGTACGGCTTGAAGACTCAGCCCACAGTTGACGAAGTACAGGGAGGCATTTTCTCGGCTGGCAGCATGATAGTCCTCATGTCTGGCGAAGGATTTGAGAAACAGCCAGACACTACGGATTACTTGATGTTCAGTGAAAAAAAGTGGGACATAACGGCAATCAAACCTGTTGCTCCGGCTGAACAGGCTATCCTGTACAAATTTCAGGTCAAGGACATCGGAACGGCACGGGACAAGTAATGGCACAAGCGTTCAAATACGGCGGCGTTCGCAATATGGCTAGAACAGGACGTTTTACTATGTCCGAGTTCAGGCAGCGTCTCCGTACTTTGGATCAAAGGCGTTGCACCACGGCTGCACAGATAAACGCCGTTTTGTCAGAGATGGCTGGGTTGACCGAATACGCTGCAATCAGCGGAGTTGTGAGGATTCTGCTCGAAGAATTCGCACACCTTCAAGGTGGAACACCAGTTGATACTGGCAGGGCAAGGGCAGCATGGCTGATAACAGGGGATAGAGGCGCAATTGAGTTTGTCCCCGCGTTAGGACAGGTATCATACACGCCTCAAGTTCCGGACATGGTGTCATTGATGGATGCTGATGTCATCATAGTTCTTAACAATGTTGAATATATCCTTGCCCTTAATGCTGGATGGTCGAAGAAACAGCCCGCAGGGTTCATAGACGGTTTTTTGCTGAGAGTGAAAAGACGCCTTCAAGACTTTGCTACCGAACTCTCACAGGTGCGATGATGCAAATTTGCCCCTCATTATCGGAAATCAATGCCGCTCTTCGCGCCGTGATGGTTGAGACGGTCAAGCCGTTCTCCTCGCATATCATCATCGTTCCAGAAGTTCAGGAGGCAGCTCCGGACACCGCAAAGATTCTTATCCTCCAAGCCTTCAAGCCTGAAATCGTTTCTGGTGCAGAATTGGGGGGAAGGGCTGGACATTCCAGAAGAGAAGGGAACTATCTAGTCACTCTGAGCGTTCCGAAAGGAGACAAGGTAAAGATGGATCAGGCATGGGCCATTTCGGGGGCACTTGGGGATGATTTCAGAATGCTTAAGCTCTCTGTCCCCAGCGGAGGGGTGTTCTGGACTGAGGACACGAACATCACCAATCCCGGGATCACTCCGGATAACCGAATGTCTCTGCTTGTCACAGTGCCGTGGACATCATGGACGGGCGGGAAACAATAAATATTCCAGATAATGGAACATTGCTATATGTGGAGTGGTTCATATGTTGTATAATTGGCCAAATTTTTTAGAAAGAGGAGCCAAGGTACCATGAGCGATAATTCTACTTTTTGTTCAAAAATTGGCAAAGCGAACGTTCAGCGCGTTTTTGTCGAGATTGAAGACGTTAAAGGCACATTGCAGAAGCCTACGGGGACAGGTTTCGTTCTCCCGGCCAGGCAGGCAACGCTTACCCAGACCCCGACATTCACCCCGTCTGACGAGCTGAATGCATCGCTTAACGTGACGGAACAGTTTCAGGACGCGGTAGAGCCTGCGGATCTGTCCATTCCCATGATTCTTCGCCTTTCCAAGACCGAAAGGCCGCAAGGTGATGCGCTTTTTCATGCTTTGATGGGCGTTGAACAGGCCCCTTCCGTTGCAACGGCCGCCCTTGTCGGAGCTTTGACGACTTCTGAAACATCGATTGTTATCGACACCGTTGCCGGGGGAGAGTTCCCTCCTGTGGGCGTTGTGACCATCGGGAGCGAGAAGATTTTGTACATGGGCATGACGGAAGACACGACAATCCCGGGGCAGTGGACGCTTGAAAACTGCACCCGTGGATATGACGGGACAACCGTTGCTTCTGGCGAAGCAGAAGCCGCTGTGACGTTGTCTTCTCGTGTCTGGATGCAGGACGTTTGCCGCCCTTCTGTATCGGTCTGGATTCAGAGCGACCATACCGTGTTTTTTGCAGAGGGCGTGACGGTCACCGCTGCGACCGCTCCCTTGAGCAATACGGGCGGCCAGCATATCGACTTCACGCTCCAGGGCAAGCGCATGGGGTGGTGCGGGACGGCTGAAATCACATCCGTAGCGTCCGATGTCATCACGCTTGGGGGACGTGGTGCCTATGCCTTCAGCGAAGGCGGATACATCCAGAACGCGACAAAGAACGACGCGAACAGCGGACAAGGGTACAAAATCACCAATGTTGACCGTAAAGCCGGAAAAATCACGGTTACCCCGACTCCGAGCGGGTGGGTGGCGCAAGACGTGATCAAGCCCTGGTTGCCGGATGGCGTTGAGCGTGGGGAGCCCGTGGAGTCGCGCGACGCCCGTATCTACATTGCTGATGCTGCCGGGATTCCCGTTGCCGAAGAGCGCATGTCCGGGAACATCAACATCGGTACACCGACTGAGTTCACCTCTCCCATTGGTTCGGAATATCCCGGTGACAACGCTGATACCACTCGCGACATCAACATCGATGCGGGCATGTATTTCCGGAGCGAAGACGCCGAAAAGATCGGGCTTGGCTACAAGGGATATGAAGAGGCCGTCACCATCATTCTGGGAGAAACCGCCGGAAAGAAACTCGCTTTCCACTTCCCCAGAGTCAAGTTCAATACTCCCGAACCGTCGACGGATGGCGCGTTTATGACGTTGAGCCAGACGGGTACGGCTTTAGGCAAGGCCGGACTCCGCAACCGTGAATCCAGCCTGTACATTGTTCAGATTTAGCTAGTCTGAACGCGATCCTCTGGAGCCCCGCGCTGCGCCGTATAGCGCGGGGAGTCCGGAGAACTCATACACAACATCAACACCAGAGGATATTCTGATGCCTTGCATACTTACCGACCGCTACAAAGATTCCACCTTTTTCATCCCGTATACCCTCGACAAGACGGAAGGCGTATTCGTCAAGCCGCTGACGGAAACCAAGCGCAACGATGTCCGCAGGGCGACGATTCAGGAAGCCGGACAGGACAACGACCTGTTCAACCAGATGCTTGTCCGATCCATGTTGAGCGAATCGATTCAGGACTGGAAAGGGTTCACCGACCCCGGGCAGGAGGAGATTCCCTACAGCAAGGAAAACCTCAAAAGTCTTGTTTCGCTCGACCCCGACTTTTTCGGAGCGCTTCTCCTTCGCGTGAACAACGTCGCCCGTCACGGTGAACTGGTTGACGAAAAAAACTGAGGCTCTGGGCGGAGTGGTATTGCGATCCGCAGGCGAGGAAGTGCGATAAGTGTCGATTGCTTGCTGAGATGAACCGCTCCGCTCCGCCATGTGCCACATGCCCAAAGCCTGACACAATATCGCGGCTGAATTGGGAGGCATGGCAGACATGGCAGCTTCTTAATGCCCACGGGCGAGACTATGACGGAATGAGTGGCTGCGCGTTGCCGCTCAAGATGCCAGCCATTCGTGCGGAATGCGAGCACACGAGCGACCCTGACGCCATTGTGAGCCGTATACTCATCATAGAGCAGGTGTTCTTCAAGTTCGAGAACGAGCGGCGGAAGCGCGAACAGAGCAGGAAGAAAAAATAGACCGCCAATCATGGCAGGGCCGGGTTCCTCTCGGTTCCCGGCTCTGATTGTTTTGGCAACTTCCAAAAGCGGCCTTTCGCTTCAGTTGACTACTGTTGTCAACCTTATGCATTGGTTGACAACCCACCCCAGCCCGTATTGGGCGTAGAGGAAAGTCAAAACGATGGTTCCAAGTAAAAGGGTGTACAAAACAGATCCGATGATGCTCTGAAATACCCCGAACCACCAAGAGGGTTTCATCGTTTTTAGCTCTTGTGTAAGCTGTTGTCGGTATTCTTCTTCAAGCTCTTCTGATTGGACCTTGAAAATCGTATCATAGAAGTTGGAAACGCGGGTTTCTGCGATTTCTTTGTAACGTTCGAGATGAATTTTGGCTTGGGTATGGAAGTCCTTCAGCTCGTGGGGTTCGGGAACCCTTCCATGCTCCTCTTCAAAGCTTCGGACATAGGCTATTTTGTCCTGCTTGTAGATGCTATAGGCCACAAGCCCGACAAAATCGTTGGAATCCTCGACAAGCTCGTTGTAAACGAAGCTGTACCTATGCCTTTGCTGGTTTTCTTCCATTCGATTCAGCCCACACCCGGTTGATTTCCTTGGCCGTCAGCCTGGGAAGCTTCGAAGCAGCGGCCTCAATGTGGGGAGCGTATTTCTTCCCCTCAATCGTCGCCTGATTAGCACGACGAACCAAATCAACAGTGACATACCGTCCTGATGTTTTCATCGTGTCCCTCCTGTTATTTGCAAGTAAACTATTTTTGAGGAACGTCAATGGAAGGCATATGACGTGACTTTTGTCAATCCCCATATTATCTCGTCGCCTTTTCCCCATTCATGCGTAACAGAAAGCCCCCTTCCTTCCGGTCGGGGCCGTTCGTCTATATTCCCATTTCCCTGATGAGCATCGTCACGATGCCGAGCACATAGCCGCACATCCAGATTTCGATGCGGGTGATCGGGGTCATCCTCTGCCTCCTGCGATTGTGCTGTTTGCGGCCTCCCGTTCGTCCATCCTGATTGGAGACTTGGCAAAGCTTCTGGTACAAAATGGCGTGAAGATCGGACAGAACCGCCTTTTTGTCTATCTCCGCGAGAAAGGCTTTCTCATTCAGTCCGGAAGCCGGAAGAATACGCCAACGCAGAGAAGTATGGAGATGGGGCTGTTTGAGGTTAAGGAATACCTTGTTCATAACCCTGACGGCTCCACAAGAACGCGATTTACCACAAAGGTCACGGGCAAGGGGCAACTCTACTTCGTCAAAAAATTTCTCTCTGCCAATACGCCCGTAGCCGCGTAAATTTCCCCCTCCCCCCATGCGAAAGCCCCAACCGTCTTGTCCTCCCACGGTTGGGGCTTTTTATTCTTATTCATCTTCATTTACGTCCAGATACTGTTTTTTGTCTTGCATACCACTCATTCATCGCATCTCCCCCCATTTCACGTTTCGTTATTCTATCTGACCAGTTGCGAATTAGTCGTTATCTTCATCATCTTCCGGTGATGCAGGATTCAGGGCAATGTATTCGGGAAGGAGAGCAATACTCCCGCATTCGTCGTTCATGTCGCATCCCTTGAAGCCGAGCTTGTGGGCAAAGGCGATCCGCATGGCCTGAGCTTCCCAACCCGCGTCGTCCTCGTCCATTCCGAGAATGGTTACCCATTCTTCCCGCTCTTGAAAGTCCAGTTCTTCCGAAACTACGGCTTGCCAGCATAGATCAAAATGGATTTCGTCTATCCCGCGCTCTGCCATAACTTCACGTAGAGCCGTTCCAGCAGCGCCGTCTTCAAGGTACGGAAGGTCGCCATTGGTAAAAATGGCGTTGTCATCTACTTCGCACTGGTAAACATAGTCACCGTATCCCTTTGCTGTTCCATACGTGCGGGCAAAGAACACAGCTCCGAAGTTATACCCTAACCCGGTTCCTGAGTTAGAAAGGCTGAGGTGTTCAATCATGCTTCCGTGGTACAACTTCATGGCGGCTTCTCCTTTTGTACCCTTTCGTTGAAAACACTATGCACCTTTTTGTGATTTTTTGTCAATAAAAATCACCTTAAATTATTTCATATAAAAACAGTATATTATATATTTTTTTCAAGAATGGTTTCAAAAAAAGCACTAAGTGTCTGTCTTCTTGTCTCGGCTTCTAGCTTCACACGCTCTGCTAAAGCTTGAGGTAGATAGATCGTAACTCTTTGGGGTTTATCAGCTCTAGGCGGGCGTCCTACCGTCTTTTTTTTCTCAGTGGGCATTTCTATCTCCTTTTTGTCAATTTTTATTACCAGAAATTAATTTTGTAGGCAATAAAAGGCGGCTCTGCATAGAGCCGCCTTTTTTGTCAATCATTTCCCGTCAGAATTTACAGGAGCTTTTCCCCCTTCCACCGGAGTGCGGACTTTCCCTGTCCCACGTCGAGCAAGGCCAGCGCGTAGGACGTTAGATTGTAGTAGCGCAGGGAGTTACCCTTGGCATCGGTACGCCGGGCGGCTTCAAATTCCGGGATTGCCGTGTCGGGAAGGATCACGCGAAGACGGTCGATGTCCCTGAGCACCTGCCCATGCTTGCGGTTTGCGACTCGGGCCACTTCGAGAGAGGTTGTGACGTAGGTGCGTTCCATGCCTAAGCCCTCCCATTCCCGTTCAACTGCCTGACGATACCAAGCAACGAGTATCCGGGATTGCTGTACTGCTCAAGCTGTCGTCCCGGCGCAGTGAGTGCCTTCTTGACGTCATGGTACACGCTCTGGTGCAGGTAGCCGCGCAATGTGTTCTCAGACAGCATATCCGGGACAAGGTAGAGTCGGATGTCCGCCCGCTGTTCGAGGGCTTCGGCTACCTTCCAACTCAGGGTGAATACGCTGTGATGCAGACGCGAAAGGATGCGGTCTACTTCCTCATGCGCCGCCTGAATCTCTTCGATGAACTCCAAGAACGGCTTTTCGTCTATCACCGGATGCGCTGCACACAGGGAGGGGAGGGCGGCTTGAGGCAATGCCTCTATCTTCCCCGCATTGACCTGCATGGAGAGCAGGAAATCCCGGGCCTCATCCATGCGAGAGCAGGGGAGTTGCTTGTATTCGGCTATATGGAAGTGTCGGTTGAACCGTGCCCAAATTTCCTTGTATGCCCGACGCTGTACGGCCTTCGGCACCATCCCGGCCTTGGCGTCCACAATCAGCTTGAGTTCGGCGCGCTGTTCCGGGGAGATCGGGGCGTCATTGAGCGTTACGGGGTGGGCAACGGGCACCCTGTCGCCGTACTGCTCTATGACGTCCAGTACCCAACGGCGGAACGCCTTAGCTACGGGCGTGCGGGCGAACATGGCAAGAAGGTGGCAGCCGCGAAGGGAGAAGATGCGGGTAGGGAGCTCCATGACGCCTGTGGTCAAATTGACCACAGTTGACATCATTGAAGAAAATTCTTCCTTGTTTCGTTCGTAAATCTTGTGAACAGAACGCTCATCTTTGTACCCAAGAGCATTTGCAAGTTGCCGGGCGGGAATCCAAGGCTGATCGTTGTGTTGAACGGGAATGAAAGAGAATTCATTGAAGCAGAGAGATTGAGACATGGTAAACCCCTTGTTGTGTTGTTGAATTCCCCCTTTCAGAATAGAAAAAGGGCCGGGAGCTTCAACACCGTCAACAAGAACGGCCCATACACCTTTCCCTTGCGGGTATTGTATAATGGATGGACTCCCGGCCCAAATACAGGCTGGATGATACACCACTCCCAAGACGAAAAACATTCTTGACAGGGCATAAAAAATCCGCATCTGCGGGCGCGGTATCCGCTTGTTGTCGGCTGTTGAAGGCCGTGGGGATACACCGCCACAGATTTGCGAGAATGTCAAGAAAAACTCCTCTTGTTCTATAATTCGTTTTTCTGTATTGTTTACAAAACGTTATATATTCCTACAGGAAAAGTCATGATCACGTCAGTTGTGCTTAAGAATTTCGGCCCATTAGAGAGTATCGAATGGAACTGCCTCGCCAAGATCAATCTTGTTCTTGGCGGGAATGGACAGGGCAAGACTTTCTTGCTCAAGGCCATGTATGCCGCGATTAAGGGCATTGAGCAGAACGGGCGTGGAAACGACAACAGAACTATCTCAGAAATTATATCTGACAAGCTTTACTGGACTTTCCAGTCCGAGAAACTCGGGGAGCTGGTGCGCAAGCCCGTTGAGTCGCCTCTAGGGTTCTCTATGACGACGGAACAGGGTGATGTTTTTTTCGCGTTTGGTCAGGATACGACAAGAAAAGTCACGGTCACAAGCGACACACTTCCAACGGAAACGAACTCTATTTTCCTGCCCGCAAAAGAAGTGCTTTCCTTACAAAAGATCATTTTGAAGTCGCGGGAACAGGACGCAATGTTCGGGTTTGACGACACCTATTTTGATCTCGCAAGGGCGCTGCGCATCTCAACCACCAAGGGAAGAAACCTCACAGCGTTCGCTTCCTCACGGGAAAAGCTGCGCGACTTCCTCGGCGGAAAGATTGAGTTCGACCCCCAAAAGGATCGCTGGACGTTCAAGAAGGGGAGTTTCCGTTTCCCGATTGGCACCACTTCGGAAGGCACAAAGAAAACGGCTATCCTAGATACATTACTCGGGAATAGATACCTCACAACCGATTCCAGAATTTTCATAGACGAGCCTGAAGCGGCCCTGCACCCACAGGCAATCAGTGAGCTCATGGAAATCATCATGTTGCTTGCAGAGTGTGGGATACAGTTCTTCATTGCTACACATTCCTACTTCGTTATCAAGAAGCTCTTTATCATCGCGCTTGAAAAGAACATGTCCATCCCCGTGCTCTCGCTTGGGGACGGCAACGCCATTTACAACGACATGCTTGACGGGATGCCAAAGAACAGCATCATTGACGAATCTGTGAGGCTTTACGAAGAAGAAGTCAGGGTATCGTTGTCATGAACGAAATTCAGACAATTTGTGAATCAGGGATGCATTTCATTTGTGATCCCCGTGACACGTTTTTTGTCGAAAAGTACGTTCACGATGCCAGACTGCAAGGCGTCAAGGCTGTTGAGTTCATCAAAAGAAGGAAGTCAGGCTTGATCTTTCTGGTTGAGGCCAAAACATCGGCACCGCATCCAGAGGGAGAGTCACCGAATGACTTTATGATGTTCATAGATGAAGTCGCACAGAAGGCCATTGACGGCTTTTCCTTGCTGTTCAGCATCATCAGTTCAAGAAGGGAAGCCGAAATAGGCGAATTGCTGGCATCAGTCAATTATGCCAAAACGGATTTTTGTCTTGTGCTCGTCATCAAGAATCATGAAAGAGATTGGCTTCCCAACGTTCATGACGCCTTGAAGGAGTATCTTCGCCACTTCTATACAGCATGGGATTGGGGAAGCCGCCCTGTGCTGGTATTGAATGAGGAAATGGCGGCACGGTATGGGTTGATTCTGACGCCAACAGATGAATCTGAATAAACAAGAAAGGCGGTTCATGTGAGAGCCGCCTTTCTTGTTTGATTTTTCATTCGCTGGCCCGGCTTCACGCCTTGAAATCTAAGGATATTCTCCGTTTTTTCTATGATCGCTAGCCCACGGTGTTTTGAGGCTGCTTGCCCTATCTTTGGTGCGGGCATTGCGGGATAGGGGAAGCGTTGGTACGGTGCGGCATAAGGAGGAGGGGAATGGAAATGCTATCAATGCTCTCATGGGTCGTTCAAATCCTCACGCTAATAGCAGGGATACTTGCCGCCGTGTTTTCGTATCTTCAGTTCAGGGCAAGCCAGGACGCCAGCACGCCCTATATTGACGCGATGAACAGGGTCTTTGTCCCGGCAAAATATATTCGCGTGGTGAATATATCTATCCGTGAAGGCGGTGTTTTCCCAGAGCAATTTGGTGAGTTCGATGCGAAAAAGGATTCATACGGCTATAGGCCGTCTGGACGTTGCTCAATGACTTGGGACAAGATCCTACATTCTGGATATACGGATATTCCATATCGGTATGTTTTTGTTGGTGAAGAAAGGATGCTGTTTGTGGCGAGGCTTGTCAAAAAATCACTCTTTGAGCCAAAATACGATATTGAATTAACGCCCACAAACAACACATACGCCGAATAGAATAAGGTTAATCACCATACATATATAGATGAAAATGAGCCGTCTACGCCCCTTATCGCTGGTGTACAGCATGGCTACCTCGAAACGATCATGATTGTCACCTGAAGAAAAGCCAACGTATTGACGAAGGCAAGAACCGCCAAGCCAGTGAGCAGGTATGTTATTTCTTCGTGTATCATATCTTCCTCCATTTATTCACATCATTATCTTAAAAATAGACATAGAATACAACCCAAAAATTTCATTTCCTAGAAAGAAAAGGCCGGGATGTCCGGCCTTTTCTTTTGTCTTTTTTCATTTATACGCCGAGCAGCGACCAGTAAGTTTTTCTTCTGAGGGAGGGGCGATATGAATGGGTTCTACATCACGCCCACAGTACCTACAAACAACGGCTTCTGCCTTGATTGTCTCTGCGCAGTAAGGGCATTTCCTTTCATGAGTATTGGGAGAGGCATCAGGCGTTTTTTGTTCCCGCTCCACTTTGGGCATGAATCCGGCAGCTAATAACGCAAGAATACCGAAAAGCAGCCCAAGGATAAGCCAACCGAAAAAGTTCCTTCCCTTGCTACTCGCAATAACAGCAGCAAAGACACCACATACAATCCACAAAACTACGTATCCCATATTTACTTCCTATTTTGCAAAGAAATTAGCAAAAACAATCACGGCGGCTACCCCAGCCAAAAATAACAATCCGCATACCGCAATGGTCTTTTGTGCATTTGTAGCTTTTTTTGCTGGGGATACTTCGACTATCCCATCTTCACTGATCTTCGTTTCACTCATTTGATATCCTTGTAAGCCAGCGGATATATTTTCTGTTAAGGAAGAAGCGAAGGGTGCGATAGGTTTTATTTCTGAACGGCAATATCTACATACTGTTGCTTCCACAGGGATAAATTCAGCGCAAAAAAGGCACTTACGCCTTGCTCTTTCGTCTTCTTTCTTCTCCATGAACCCTATAGTCAAAAAACCGATAGGGCCAAGGATAAGCCCTGCAATGCCCCATACAAGCGGACTTCTTTTTTTTGATAACGCGACAAGTGCAGATGGGACACAAAATACAAGCCACAAAGATAAAAATTCCATATGGTCCTCCCCCGAAAAAGTTTCCAGATAATAGCCACACACGCATGACCTTACGTGCTTGATATGGTATGCTGATACCAAATTTTTAGGGGGTATGCCATGCCTGTTTTTCAAGTAGAATTTGATGTTTCCGGCATCAAGAAAGGAACGCAAGAGGCGGCTTCCTCCATTTCTGGCATGACGCAACAGATTGATAAATCCGTAAAAGCTGTTGATTTGTGGCAGGATAGTGCGGGAAGGTGGCGTAATGCCGCTGGACAATTTGCCAGCGCAGCAGATAAGGCAGCCGCTGGAATCAATGCTGCTGGGAACAAATCCACAAAGGCCGCAAGCGATTTTGATAAGCTCGCCAAAGCGGGAGAGAAGGCCGGGGCTGCGCTTTCATACGCCGGTAAAGGGGCGAAATCCCTTGGTAGTTTTGTTGCTGATTCTGCGGGCAAGGTAGACAACCTAGCCACGAGGGTTATCGCCCTTGTGGGAGCGTATAAAGCCCTTGATTCTGTCCTATCTTTTGTACAGCGTGGCATTGACGTGTCTGGTTCTCTGGAGTCTTCGCAGATCGCGATAGCATCAATCATAGCGGCTACAAACACGATAACTGACGCGCAAGGGAGACAACTTGAAGGCATAGAAAAAATGAATGCCGCTCAAGGCATTTCTGCGGACATTATGAAGGAGATTCAGCTCGAGGCGTTGAAAACTTCGGCGACGTTTGAGTCTCTTGCTGAAGGTGTTTCTGCTATCATTGCCCCGGCAACTCGCGCCGGAATCGAGCTTGAAAAACTTCCCAAGTTCGCCGTTACCGCTGCTCAGGCCATGACGACGATGAAAATCCCCATTCAGCAAATGCGGACAGAAATTGAGTCTCTTTTGTCCGGAAATATCAATAAAGCTCAGGATATACTCGCGACAAACCTTGGGATATCCGGGGAGACAATCCGATCTTGGCAACAGCAGGGCACGCTGGTTCAGAACCTTGAAGAGCGTTTACGGGCATTTGCTATCGCTGGGGACATGGTTGCCGATTCTTGGAGTGGACTGAAATCAAACGTTCAAGACGCACTTGACTACATCTCTACGAAGACTGGAAAGGGGATGTTTGAAGGCGTCAAGCAGTCATATAGAGAGGTTCTTGACCTCCTTGTGAACACAGACGCCAGTAAGCTTGGCGTAGGGGAAGGAGTCAATAATCTTGTAGATTCGATTACAAAGCTCCAGAACATGATTGGCGACGAACTTGTCAATGTTACAAGGTCGTTTGTCGAATATATCAGGGAGCTTAATGAGCCTGAAAATCTCGCAACTCTTGAAGAGAAGATGAGGGAAATATTCTCAGTTTCTGGGGATATTGTTTCTTCACTTGGAGATGTTGCTTCAAAAATAGGCGGAATACTCAGCACTGTGTATTCTGGATGGAGCAATCTTCCAAATGTGGTCAAAGAGTATGGCCTTATACTTGCGCTCCTTGGAGGTGCGAAAGTAAAATCAGCCTTCGCAGCTCTTGCTTATGCTCAAGCTAGGATACAGGAATTCAAATCCGCAATGAGCTTTGACATATCCCCGTTCGACTGGGACAAGATGGATGAAGAAACAAAGAACAGGCTCAAGAAAACATATGACGACATAGAAAAGACGGGTAACGAATTTCGCGGGAAGATGAGCAAGCTACCGCCAGTAAATGTAAAAGTTACACCTACTGTTAACGTTAAATCGGCTATTGGCGGGTTTAGTGACGCGCTCAAAGACGCAAACAAGGCATTTGACAAAGAATATAAGAAGACGGTTCAAGGTAGTATTGACGCCGTAAATAAGTCATACACAGAATCTATTGCTCTTCAAAAAAAGGCGTTAGATCAAGGATTAATAACTCAGAAGGAATATGATGATAGAGCCGTAAAGCTCGCTCAGTCCCGTGACACGCAGATTTCAGCTATCAACAAGCGTGGCTCGAATACGCGACTGTCTGAAGCTGAAAAGGAAGCCAAGAAGTTTACCGAAGCTACGGCGCAGTACGATGCCGGACTTAAGCAGCTTCGCAATGAAGTCTCGTCTCTCGAAGACTCCCTCGACCCGTCGCTGACGAAGTTCGAGAAGCTTCGCAAGCAGATTGAGGCCGAACGCGACGCTTCGATTCAGAACGCCGATGTGAAAGCTGAGGAAACGGTACGCCGCAAGCAAGCGACGGCTGCACAGGCGAAAGAGACGGCTGAACTGGAGAAGCGTAAAGCCAAGCTGACGGCAACGCAGAAGCTGGATGAGCTGGAGAACCAGAACCTCCGCGACAAGGCCGATTTCTACAAAGACCTTGCCGAGAAGACGGGGCGGTATTCCACCAGCATGGAATATCAGAACCAGCTCCTCGAAAAGCAGCGCGAAATCTGGCTCGGCATGGGTATCCCCGTCAAAGACGTGCAGGAGATGATTCGTCAGCTCCAGCTCGAGTCTTCACGCGATCCCTTTGACGGCATCACGCGCGGCTTGCAAGGGTTCATCTCTGAGGCCACGGACGGCGCGAAGGCAATGGAGGACACGTTTTCCGGCCTGTTCTCCGGCATGGACTCCGGCTTTCATGGCGTGTGGGAGCAGATGCTTGAGGACGGGAAATTCTCTCTTTCATCGTTCAAGTCGCTGTTCGCGTCGTTCCTTGCCGATTTGATGCACATGGCGCTCACCCGGCCCATTACGGTTCAGATTGCGGGGGCGGTGTCCGGTATGCTCGGCACTGGCGGGGTGGCGTATGCGGCGGGCGGCTCCGGCGTTGGCGGGATGAGCAACCTTTCCGGCCTCAGCAACCTTATGCCGGGGTCGTGGACGTCCGGTATTGCGGATACCATCAATAACACGATGGCGGGATGGTTCCCGTCGACTTTCGGGGCAACGGCATACTCCGGAACCGCCGGGACCGTCATGTCCGCCACGGGCGGAGCCGCCGACATCGCCGGGCTGAAAGCGGCAGAGGCCGCCATGCTTTCCGGCCAT
>ERZ779894.609-NODE-609-length-40845-cov-16.187325_pt1 | contig 40845 bp, 62 predicted proteins | sample MGYA00511587_ERZ779894 | MGnify/ENA primary metagenome ERZ779894 (study PRJEB29588, sample SAMEA2160490) | human gut metagenome | biome: human gut; feature: human-associated habitat; material: faeces | place: Denmark | collected 2008/2010 ... | reverse complement strand
CCCATATGGGTCTCGTCCTAATTCTGTTATGCTGTGATTCTGTCACACGGCATAAAAGCGCACATGAAAATTGTATGGCTGCTGGATTCTCGTATGAGTAACCCGCATTTATGTATCATACCACCGGATGCGTGATGTGTAAATACAAATTTGTTATATTTTTAACAAATGAAAATGTCAACATTAAATGCGAATGTTTTTTCGCTATTTTTCACTTTTAGCATTTTGCACAATTTCGCATTTAATTTTTATGCACTTTTCACATTTTGTAAATTTAGACTTGTTTTAGATGTGGATCCGGATCCGGTTCGCCTACTGCCGCCGGTAAAAATGGGCGCACGAAATAAAGCCGCTCTGTTGCTGTCGCTCTATGCTGCCATTCTTTCCAATTCCTCATTATATAACTGTTCTGCCGTTCTGTACTGATGTATGCGGCGCGGGTAGTTGTTGATCCATTCCGCTATATTATCAACATCGCCTTGCGTTTTATCATCAAAATTAACGCCTTTTGGAATGTGACGGCGCACTAATTTATTTTGGTTTTCATTGCTGCCACGCTCCCAACTGCTGTAAGGGTGGCAATAATATATTTTCGTTCTTTTCTTCTTTGTGCGCTTTGATCGCTCCATTCCTTCCCAATCCGCAAACTCCGATCCGTTATCTACTGTTATTGTTTTAAAAATCTCCCGAAATTTCGCGCCCATTTTTCGTTCTAATTTATCTAATGCCTTTACAACTGCTGCCGCTGTATGTTCCTTCAGTAAAAATATTATTTCTTTTCTTGTTTTTCTTTCTGTCAGCACCAATAAAGATTTTTTTGAAACTCCGCGCGCACCTACAACGGTATCCATTTCCCAATTTCCAAACTTCTCCCGCGTGTCTATTTCTTCCGGTCTGTTCTCGATGCTCTCGCCCTTTGTTGCCCTCTTTTGTGTTGTTTTCCTCTTTGTCCGTTTTTCTCCCTTGCGTTTTTCCGGCAGGTCTTTTAATGTCAAGTTTAAAAATACGCCTTTATCTATGTAACTATATAGCGTTGTTACACATACTGTAAAATCTATTCCCTCTGCTTTTACTTTTGCCAATGCAGCCGCAGGGCTGTACCCCTCATTTATTATTATATCCTCTATGCGGTCTGCAAATTCTTTTTCGTTTCCTATCTTTAAATCTGCGCCCTTTGCTGTTAAAACGCCGTTCATGTATTCCTGCGCAATATCGGGGCTGTATCTTGTTTCTGTTGTCAAGTCCGAATTTAACGCCTCAAATTCCCCGCGTTTTAATTCTCTGTAAATCGTGCTTACATGAAAATGTAATATTTCGGCTATCTCCTTCGGTTTGTGTCCTGCCTTTTTTAATACTTCTAGCCTTAATCTATCATTGAATGTAAAGTGTTTAAATGTTCTCATGCTTACCTCTCTTTCCACGCATAAAGGGCGGCGGGTATAATCTACCTGCCGCCCTTTATGCGCGCCTTTTTTATTTCATATTATCATCAATTAAGCTGTTTATATACTCGTTTACACTTTTTCCTGCCGCTGCCGCTTTTTTCTTTATTTCTTCTTTTCTTCCTTTTGGTACTGTTAAATTTATTCTATCATACTTTTCTTTTATATAATCATTTTGGTATGAAATTTGGTTAAATTCTCCGTTTTTTCCTTTCAACATTTTTGCCCTCTTGAAATTCTTTCTTTTACCTGCTATTATTATTAAAAGCACTTGGGGGCAGTTGGCAGGTTTTGTTTTGGTATCTGCCCCCTTGTGTCAACCCTTTGTATGTTCGCCCTACTTTTTAAGTAGGGCTTTTACTTTTTCTTTTGCATCTTCCAAATCCTTGCTTTCTTCTAAGATTGCTAAGATTTTTCTTGTCTGATTTTCTTCGGCTGTTTCTTTTAATAATTCTGCTAAATTCATTTCCTCGTTATCCATTTCTTTAACTCCTTTCCTGCCGTTCCCTTGTTACAATTATATTATATATCATATTGCGCAATATGTCAATACATATTACGCAATATTTTAAATTTTTATATAGCTGCTCTCATTGCCTCTTTTTCTGCATCGCCTAAATACCAATACTTCCCGAAACTTCTTGTATATGGCTTTTCTGTGTCTGCTTTATACACTCTGTTTTCACTTGTTACTTTTCCGTCAACTCTTATTTGCTGCCAAATTGTGCCGTTTTTCTTTATGTATTCTGTTTCTAATAACTGCCCTTCGTATATCTCCGAAACTGTCGCTTTCTTTCTTTTCTCTACTGCTGTCGCCTGCGCTTTTTCTACTGCCTCTTTTACTAATTCGCTATATTCTCTCATTTTGCCCCCCCTACATCATAACTAATAGTGTTTCTAATTCATTTCTTTTCATTCGGATCGTGTTACTTGCGGTCTTTTTGTCAATTTTTCCGGCTGTTGCTTTTACGATGCCTGCCGCCAACGCCTCAAATGCTTTATATTCTTCTTTGTACGCCTCGTTAAATTCATTTTCTTTTTCTTCGCTCTCCGGTTCCTGCTCCCATGCTTGATCCGCTTTGTTTGCTCTTTCCTCTGCTGCTTTTAATCTCTCTAATAATTCCTTCATGTTCTTTTTCCTCTCTTTCATTTGATACATTTATTATATTACATATTGCGCAATATGTCAATACATATTACGCAATATTTTAAAATTTATGCTATTTTGTCGGTTGCATCAATTACCGGACACATACTATAAACGCCATAAGGGTAAATAGTTTCTGCATCGCGTATATCAGTATGAATTTTACAACGCTGCGTTTTTCCGTTTCCTTTGTCAATGGTTACGGTCTTTTCTGTTCGCTTTACAACTATTATTTTAAAAACACACTCACTATTGCAAATAGATGTTGTTGCGTATGTCGCGCCCACTTCAAATTTTGCCATTTGGTTAGCTGTTGCCTGCTCTGCTGCTTTTCTCTCTGTCTCTGCTTTTTCATGTGCTGCCTTGATTGCCTCTTTTACTAATTCTTCGTATGTTCTCATATTAACCACCGTTTTAACCTTTCTATGATTGAATTATTGTATTTGCTGTTTTCGTTGGCGTTGCCCCGCCACTCTTTAGCCGGTGCCGGTCGCTGTTGCCGTATTCTTATCGCCTCGGCAACTAGGCTTTTGTATTTCCTTTCGATGATTTAATTATATTACATATTGCGCAATATGTCAATACATATTACGCAATATTTTAAAAATTATTTTTTGGCACAAAAATAAAGGGGTGCAGCTTTCGCCACGCCCCAACATTTTAATTATGATTTCTTTACTTGCTTGCGCAAATCTCCGCTGTTAATCCCGCTGCCTTTACTGCCTTTAAAACTCTGTCGGCGGCTGCCTTTGTTGTTTCCTCTGCATAAAGTAACTTATACTTGCTCTTTTCCACAATCAGCGCAGGCGAAAAGCCTTTGTTGTTTGCCTCTCTGACTTTCCCTGCTGCCTCAATTTTGCTTTCAAAACTGCCGGAGGTAACTTTGTACCCCTTAACCTTTTTTTCTTCATTCTGTGGCGTTTCTGCGCTCTTGTTTTCTACCTCTGCCATGTGTGCCTCCTTATCTGACTTTTAAAACCTGTCCTACATTGATTAAATTTTTATTCTTGATGCCGTTCAGCTTAACAAGATTATCAACCGTTGTATTAAACTGCTTTGCAATCTTTGTGAGATTGTCGCCCTTTTTAACGGTGTATCTTTTCGGGTTCACATTTTCAGCCGTTGCGGTTCCGGCAACCTTTAAAACCTGCCCTACATTGATAATATTCGGGTTACTGATGTTGTTTAACTTTACAAGCGTATTAACCGTTGTGTTAAACTGCTTTGCGATCTTTGTGAGGGTATCGCCCTTCTTTACGGTGTATGTTCCGGCTGTTTCCTTTGGTGTTTCCGGCTCCTTTGGTGCCTCTGCCGTTGCCATGCTTGCATAATCCGGCAAACCGTAACCCCTAATATATCTACCGTTTACGGCTATATCTCTATACTCTACGGCGTTATTTTTGTTTCCTTCAATTACCTTGATTGTGCCGTTTGTTACACTGTGTACCATTCCAACATGATCGGATCTTCCGGTGTTATCTCCTGCGCCGTTATCCTGCCAATCATAAAAAATCACATCGCCCGCGCTTGGTACATACGCATCATTTTCCTGCCAACGCCCTGCAGCCTTGTAAAGTTCGATCATTTTCTCGCAACCGCACTCGCGCAAAATAATATTGCTTAATCCCGCCGCAATTCCTACGGCTGTTACAAATGTTGCACACCACGCATCATCATACTGTACCGCGTAACCTCTCGGAATGGGCTTTACCGAATTGTAAATATCAATGATCTGTTTATGTGTTCCGTTACTTTCCTTGCAGCCAACCCATGCCACCGCCTGCGCTACCGCCTTTTCTCTTAACTGTTTCTCTGTCATATTGTCCTCCTTCTTAAACATCGCCGCCACCTTTTCATATACGCTTTTACGGCGTGTCAAATATTTGTTTGTATTGTTGATAGTGGCTTTATACATCGCCTCTACATCGCCCGCGCCTTTTAAAGCCTCTGTTGCGATCGTTTTCCATAACGCGCTATTTGTTCCGTACTGATTTACGCCGTCTGCAAAATAAATAAGCGCGCCCGCATCTGTCAAGCCGTAACTCTGCCCCTTTTTTACATAGCTTGTCACATCGGAAATAGCCTGCTTGTCCTGCTCTGCTTTTCCCTCATTCGTTGTCAAAATTGCTGTTATCTTGCTTGCCTCTGCGCTTGTAACGGTTCTTGTACCCCAACTTGCGCCGCCCTTTAATTCCGCATAAAGCGCGGATCCTATGATACTTTCCGCACCGGATCCGATCGCTTTAATAATGTTTCTAAGCAAGGAGGCGGCTCTACCGGCGTGCCATTGCAATTTACCGATAGAAACCGCCCCATTATCATTTTTATTTACGCTGCCATAATTACCTTCGTTTCCGAAAATAATAACCGCTGCTCTTTCTGCTATTTCATTCGTTTTCATACTTTGCCTCCAATTCCTTTTTATAATTGCATCTGTCTTTTATTGTGCATGTGTCGCAATTCTGATTTTTGCAAACAATATCATTTATTTTGTTGTCTAACTTTTCGTCTGCGATTTTCAGCGTTTTAATCAACCAAACCGGTACTTTTCCCGGCATAATCACATAAAGGTTTTCTAAAATGCTTGTAAATTCATTTATCAGCATTACGGCGGTTACATACCAACCGATCAGCATCGCAAATTCTAAATTTATGCCTACGGTGTCGCCCATTTCGCGAATGCCCCAACCGATTAAAAAAGCTGTGCCGATCATAACGAAATACATAACCTTTTTGATGATGCCCTGCAATCCGGTTTTTGAGTTCCAATCCCTTAAAAAATACTTTGCCTTGATCCAACCGGTCACATAGTCAAGCACTACTGCCGCCATGAATAAAATTAAAATAATCGGGATCTTTCCAAACGCTGCCGCGATTGCCGTAAAAATTGCCGATACGCTCAACCCTGCCGCGTTTGGTGTCTGTGTGATTGCTGCCTTTGCTGCTACTAAAAACTCTTTCATTTTGTGCCTCCTTTTCTTCGCAAAAAAATAAAGCCTATTGGCTTTCTCTTGCTTTTGCTCGCGCTGCATCTGTGCAATGCAGCACAAAACCGTTTATTATGTTCTCTTTTAATCCCTCATTCGTGCAATGCTTTAGCAATCCGAAATAGCTTTGCATGGTTGCGTTCACTTCCCTTAAAGTCATTTCGCCGCGCTCGTATGCTTTCACAATGTATTTTATGCGGGATCTCATTCTTTTTACTGTCGCGGATCTTAACCGTATTTCGTCCTTGTTTATCACATACCCTACAAAATCAACATTGCAGGTAGTAGGTCTAATTACCGTTTTGTTATTCAGATTTAATTTTAATTTTTCAAGCAGGAAGGTTTTCACCCTCTCCAATACCTGCCGCAATTCTGCCTTGTCATCGTGCAAAATAATACAATCATCTGCGTATCTTATCACATACTTTAAATGTAACTCATGCTTTAGGTATTGATCTAACTCATTCATGTATATATTCGCAAACATTTGACTTGTCAAATTGCCGATCGGCATACCCTTATCAAATAGCATTTCGCGCGGATCTATTTCGCAAGGATCCACGCCTAACGGCAACCCGAAGGCTCTTTTCTCTGAATTTATGATTTTATTAAACAATTCTATTAAACGCTCGTCTTTGATTTTGCGCCTCAATATGTCTAACAAAATCTCATGATCCACTCTGTAAAAGAATTTTGAAATATCAAGTTTCAAGTAATAATATTGTTTCGGTTTTCTTTCCGTCTGCCGTAACCAATATTGCAGCCTCTCCGCTGCCTTTTCTCTGCCTCTGTTCTTAATGCAGGCGTAACTGTCTTTTATATAGGTTTTCTCATAAAGTGGATTGAGTAGCCTATAAATAGCCCATTGCAGCACGCGATCCCGAAATTGCAACGCCATAATAAGCCGTTTCTTTGGCACATGAATATAAAGTATTCTATACCTACCGGCTTTATATGTACCCTCTTGTAATTCTTTATACAAACTGTTTAAATTTGCATCAAGATCCAACGAAAAGCGCATAATTTCATTGCGTTCGCTTTTATTCTTTCTCGCATCTAAATAGGCTGTGTAAATATTGTTATAGTCTGCGATTTGTTCATAGGTTATATTAAATTTTTTCATTTCTTACCTTAATGCTCCATGCGTTACGCCCTTTGCTTTTGCTACTAACCGTATTCATGGAAATTTTTGTTTTGCTCGCATCGCTGCAAGCAGGGAAATATGCCCCTTTTCTTCTCTCTGTACGGTACGCCGCCCGCGTGTTGCGGCGTATGCTGACTATATGAGAAAAGCGGAAAACAGCCCCACATTCACATTGGAGTTAGAACGCGGGTTGTTGAAATTGCCGTTCGCCTCTCCTGCGTTACCGCCATTACCATAATTACCGCCACGAATAAGCAACCGTTACGGCATATTTCCCATAGTTGATCTATTATTTCAGCTTATTTAGCCAACTACCTAAAATTTTTCCCATTTCCTCTAACTTCTCGCACCACCTTCTTTGATCGTCAAGCGGTATTAAAACGCCTTTTGTATTCATTTTCGGATCTACTGCTGTCATTAAAAGCTGCCGCAAATAATAAATTTTTGCATCAACCTGCGTTAGCGTTGTTTTCTTATGCTCTTTCTTTGCTGCCTCTGATAATCCTTCTAAAATTTCGTACATTGTCTTTTCGATCTGCGCGCCTATTGTGTTCCCTACGCGCCTATTTCTCGGAAATTGCTTATTATATAGGCACTCGTTACCGTATGCGATCATTTCCCTTGTTTTCTTCATAATTAAAAGATCGTCTTTGGGTTCCGGTGGTTTCGCTGTTGCTCTGAAATTTCTTTGCATCTTCTTTTTTGTCCTTTATTCAAAATAGGGCGTATGCTGCCGCATACACCCGCAGGAATTACGCATAAAGCGCAGGATCCACATAAGCGGAAAACAGCCCCACAGCCACACCGGAGCGAGAACGCGGGTAGTTGAAATCGCCGTACGCCTCTCCTGCGCCACCGCCAGTACCATAAATACCGCCACGAAGAAGCAACCGTTCGCCGTTGTTTCTGAAATAAATGTAACCTCTGCCGGTTCTGTCTGTGTTCGGGAAAAGTGCTAACGCCTTTAAAAGATCCGGAACCGTTACACCTGTTTTTGCTGTTAATGTTCCAAAATCTTTTCCACCATATCCCGCCGCATCGTCCTTTTGCTGATGCTCTAATGTTGTTGTAATATGAAATGCTGTTGTGCCGTTTGCAGGGTTTCCGGTATAGTCAAACTTTAATGTTCCTGCCGTTCCGGGTGCTACTAACGAACCGTCCTGCAGGATCGCGCGCCATGCTGTGCTATTTGCGCCTAAATCTGTTTTGTGAATTGCAGCGTTATTATTTGGTATGATCTGAATTTCTCCGTCAACCAAACGCGCAACAATCCATTTATGCACATTTCCCACAATATCAGTAACGCCCAACGCCTCCCACGCGCTGCCGCCGGTTCCGGTTAATGTTCTATATACTCCGTTTGGATTTTGCGGGCTTAACACACCATGTTCATAAGTTTTCACATGGTGCCTTCCGTTGTTTGTATTTCCTCTTGGTTCTAACTGCTGCGCTGTTATAAGGTTGTGTAACACGCCCCATTCTGCCGCCGTCATAAGATGCCACCCTGCGCCCTTGTTATAACAAACTTCAACCGCGCGATCGAATGTAATGCAATTTGCCGGATCCTGATTTGGCAAGCTGTACGCTCTGTTATTCTTAACCACATTTATATATTTCGATACATAAATGTACGGCACCACTTTATCATTGATAATAAATGCAGGGTGCGGTGTGTGTGCTGTTCCGATCCCTAACTCGTCCAAATAAACTAAAGGCACCTTTACCATTACTGAAGGTACGCCCAAATCGTCTAAAATAATCTCTGTGTTTGCTGCTGCGCCTCTTAAATCTTCATAATTACTCATTGATATATACCTCCTCGATGCTCCATAATGTTAATGTGCATTTTGAAATGTCAAAATCTTTCTGTACTTTTTCCATTGTTGGCTTTCCCTCCGTGTCCGGTTCGCCCTCAATATATTCATACTCTTTTGCCGGAATTTCCACCTGCGCTACATAGTTTTCGCCTAATCCAAAAACTAAATTTCCGTCTGCATCTGCGCAAATATCCTTTGTTACTATATCGTCTGTCTGCAATCTCTGTAACTTCATAGCGATTGCATCGCCGATCCATAATGTGTTACCGTCTAACTCGTAACCAATCTTTTTTCCGGCGTTCTTTTCAACTACCTTGATTGTTGCTTTTGCCATTACATTTTACCTCCTAAAATGAAATATTTTATTGTTACCGGTTCCTTCGGGCAATCCTCAACCTCGATTTTGAAACCGTTTAACTGCTTATCCTTAATCCGGATCGCTCTGCCCTGCTGCAAATCATCACAATACGCCAATACAACATAATCTAATGTGTTGCGCTTGTCTTTTATCGCAACGGTTACTTTTTCCGTATTAAATGGGTATGTTTCATTACTCTTTACCTCTACGGATCCAACCTCAAAATATGTGTTTTCAAGTTCCCGCTGATGCTGCAATAACTGAATAATAGCCATGTTCGCAATGATCATAGCCTCGTTTATGCCGTTATCCATGTGGTTCATGTTCTGCTGATTAAAACTTGTGCCTGCCTCTATTACTTCCCCGACTACCGGCGTTAATGTGATCGTTCCGTCTGTATTTTCTGTAACCGCGTATGTGTTACTTTTTTCAGTACGGCGATTTTTCCACAAAATCAAATCATACATTCTTCTTTATCCTCCTATTCTCGTTTTATTGTGATCTTGATGCCTATTGTTGCGGTTGCTAATGTGTCCTTTGGTGTATTGTAATCTTTACTTTCCAACAATTCGCCGTTTACATCGTACAATTTGGCGTTTGTGATCTTGCCTTGCATATCATCATCAATATACAGATAAAAAGTAATGCTATCGCCTTTTCTAATAACCTTGCCAATGGTTCCTTCTTTCACTACGCCGTTAATGGTGTATGTTGCGCGTTTTACAATGCTTTCTGTATAATCCATAAGTCGATCCTTCAGCATTTTAAACCTCCTCTCTTGCGTAATCTGTGCCGCATACTTTTAATTGTGTTACTGCTGCCGCTGCATCTTCCTGCACCACTACCGCACTTTCTGCCATTTCAAACGGCGGATCTTCTCCAATAACTGCCCCGCTTTCGCTACACGCCCTTACCGGCGTTGTAAAGCTGTCTTTTGCCGTTTCTATATCAATAACGCTTTCCTGCGTTTCTAATGGTGCCTGCATCGCCAAACAGCACTCTAAACCGCATACAAAAGCCCCTGCGCTTTCGTAATTGTTTGTATAAGAAAAACCGGCTACACTCTGCGTATAGTCGGTTTTTTCTATCTGTGTTATGTTGTTATCAAAATTGCAATGTTCTGTTTCCGCTGCTGCCGGTTCAAATGCCATAAAGATCAAATCTTCCAATTTGTATTTTATGGTTGTTTCTCTTTGAAGGGCAAATTCAAAATAAATATTCATCGGCAGGATCTCGTCAATGATATTATTTAATGTTTCCAAACTGCCCGCATCTGTATTTATGGTTACAATCATTTCCATGTTGGAAAAATCGTTTAATAACTCTATTCCTTCTGAATAGTTTGATAGCATCGCCGTTAATTCTGATAAACTCATTTTCCGGCGGTTCATCATAGAAAGTATATATGCTTTTCTATCCTCTAAGCTCTGTGATGCTTTCGGCGTAATCTTAAAAACTTTTTCAAACCGCTTTACTCCGGTTTCGTCTGCCGTATATACAAACATATTTCGTATTACTTGCGTTGTAACCGCCTTTAGTTTCTCAAACTCTAGATCTTCGGCTCTTGCTATCTGCTGTATCTCTTTTATTTGCCTTATAACCGGAGGATAGTGATTTATAATTACTTCCTGCATACAATCACGCCCCTAACCGGTATTGCGTTCGGATCTAATAGCAGGTTTTCTTCTTTGCCGTTTAATGCTGTGTTTTGCACATCGACAACGCCCTCCACGCTTGCGATCGCCGCGTTTACCCTTAATATTCTTACCGTTAAATATGTTTCATTTTCCCATGCTTTGGCAAGTTCTAAAAAATATTCGTCTATTTTTTCTTGTATGCTCGGTAACATATCCTCCCATGTATAGCCGGTATCTATTGTTATATCTGCCTCAATCCTTACAATTTCCTCTGTGCATGGGTATAAATCTACAATGTGGAAAATAACCGCCTCTCCCTCTCCCTCGCCTTGTTTTCCTATCGGATCTATGATTTCCTGCGCATCTTCTACAAGTGATTTACTCGGCACTTTGTAAAGGTTATTGAGGAAATATATTTTTATGCGCTTTTCTTCTTTAGTTACTCTGTAAATCTTGCACGCTCCAACGCCCTCTATTTCGTACATTGCTTTTTTATACTGCGCCCGATTTCCACCAAATGCCTGCGTTTCTCCCACAATGGAATGATAGCGGGCGCGAAAAGCCTCCGTTTCTTCATCATCGCGGGCGGGTGTTAAAAGTTCTATCAATTCTGCGTTGTCGAAACCGTCTATATACTCTATCGGCGTTAAATCATTTTGTTTCTGATTTCCTACTGTCCCCGCCTGCTCGCACATGAGTTTATATGTTAGGCTCTCTATTTTTTCGGTGCAAATATATGTTAATTCCCCTGCTGAAAATCTCGCGTTTAATGGTATCTCGATGTTACATACCGCTTTCCAAATTGCTTTAGATGCTGCAAGTGGCGTTATACCTCTTTCTTTGGCGCGTAAAATTAAATGTTCTCTGTCGGCGGTTGTTGAGTTTCCATTTTGATCTACTAATGCAATGCCAATATATGCCTGCTCAAACTCTGCGGCTGCGCCTCGGAATGAATGATCTATAAGGGTTCCTTCTTCGGTGTTTACATCGCTATCCACCGTTTCCACAAGATCAATCATTATATTGTTTTGTGTTTTATCTTCAAATAACATATTTTCGCCTCCTTACGCCGCGCGTGCTATTTTCTCGTTATCAAATTGTATTGTGCCGTAAATCGTGTTTGCGGTAAAACTGATTGTTAATTGATCGTTTTCCATTCCTACCGAAAAATCGGTTATACTTTCTATATTCTCATTAACAAGCAGGCAATCTTCCGTCATGCGCTGCGCCTCTGCATTTATATATTCCTCGGAATATCCCCTGCCTATTAGTTCCTCAAATTCATTGCCATAATCCCATGAATAAATATAATAGCGGTATCGTGCTGTTTGTAATACCAACCATATCCAAACTTTTATAGCCTCTGCCCCCTCAACGATCCTGCCGGTTAGCTGTCCGGTTTTAAAATCTATCTCGTATTCTTTCGGGATCTTGCTTTCCTCTATCTGCTCTGTTTCTGTTTCGCTTTCTATGTATGTCGGAAATAAACCCATAATTACACCAACCTTTCCAAAATAATATATAGTTCATCGCTTACCCGATAAATCGCTACTTTGTCGCCTGCTTTTAAAGCTCCAACAAATGTATTTTTATCTTTCTTGGAGGGTGTTTCATTATCTACCGCGCAATGATAGCCGGTTTTTAAATGCTCTGCGATTAACAGATCATCGCCCGATAATACCAATTTGCCTATTTTGCAGCTTGATCTGCTTGTCATAATGCCGATTTGGATCGGCGCGGTGTTATCTTTTCTTCCCTGCTCTCGCATCGTGTTTAAAATTTCCTCGTATGGGTTCATGTTCCGCGCCTCCTATTCGTCTGTGTATTCCTTGCTATCCATGATGTTTTTAAAATTTAATTCCAAATTCATTATATGGGTGCCGTTTTCCCATGTGTGCGTATCGCTGTCAATCCAAAATACGCCGTTTAATCCGGTTGCTTTATCGTAAACCTCTACGCCATTACCCGCGATGCAGGCTAAATCGCCATTTATTCCGTCAAGCGTTACCTTCTTTTCTACTCCCTGCAGCATATTTTTAGCCGCTGTGTCTGCGTTTATCCCTTTTTCTTTTTTGTATATCTGCTGATATATTCCGTATTTGTTTACCCACTTATCTTTTTTTACTTCTCCGATCTGTTTTCCTGCATCATCGTAAATTTTTACGATGTTTACCATGTTATCTATTGTTTCCTCGTACCGCGTGTTTGTTATGTTGTATTCCTCTGCAAGTACAAAATTACTAACTACGGTTCCTTTTACCTTTACTGTTAATTTGGTGCCATTCATACGGCAAATATACTTTTTACCGGTTTGCTTTGCAGCTTTTGTATATGCCTGCATGATAATATCGTAAATACTGCTACCGTCAATAATCATTTTCTTAATAGGTGCGTTGGTTGCTACAATGGTTCCGGTGTCTATTTCAAAATCTGCGCATACCTTTTTTGTGATCTTCTCTGCTGTTGTATCTGCAAAATTATATACGTCTGTGCTTTTCAGTAAATGATTTAATAAATCGGTGCAATAATATGTAACGGTTCCGGTTTCGCTTGTGCTTTCTTTTGTTATTACTTCCCCAACAAATATTACCTTGCCGCCCTCATATAGTTTTATTGTGTGTCCTGCTGCAATGGCTAGTTTTAAATTCTTTACATTTTTATCATTGGGCGCATTTATAACCGCTATTTCTGCGGTGCGTGCTGCCTGCGATACAGAACCGCCCCAACTTACGCTTGATACCGCCTGCGTAATATCTGTTGTATATACATACCCGCTTTTATGTCTGATCCATTTTATTTTCATACGCTGATTACCAACCTTTGCCCCGGATAAATCAAGTTTGGATTGCTGCCGATCACGCCTTTGTTTTGGTTATAAATCGCCCGCCAATTTGCGCTGCTGCCGGTTAAATTCTTTGCGATCTTACTCAAATTATCCCCTTTTACTACGGTGTATGTTGTGCTTTCCACCGCTTTAGATGCTCTCTGTGTGGTTGCTGGTACTATCTTTTTTGTAACGGTTTCTTTTTTCTTTGAGGTCTTAACCTTTACTTTTCTGTATTCCTTAAATTCCAATGTGAAATTTATGTCTTTTGTGCCGTCATTTTCGCCCCATACAAAACTTTCTATCGTACATTCCATATTGATCGGCGTTCCGGTTATGGTTAGCCGTAAAACACCTTTATTTTTCATTTTCTCAATGATTTTTACGCTTTCTTTTGGCGTTGGGAATGTTGTATATTGGCAAAAATAATATTGCTGTTTCGGAAAAAAAGAGGAAAAGGAAACATTTTTTAATTTCCTTTTCCCGATTAAATTTATTTCCCCTAAAGCATTTACATTAACCTGCGTGTTATTGCTTTCGCTTGTCAATTCATATTCCGGCGGCAAAACCGCAAATCTGAATTGTGTTTTATCCTGCTTTAACCATATTTCCAATTATGCCGCCTCCTCTTATGCTGTGTTAAATGCTACTTTCTTTAATTTAAGTGCTAACGCCTCTGCTATTCTGTCTATATCTTCATCGCTGCGCACTTCTATTTTGTCTGCCAACTTCTGAATATTGATTGATATAGATCCGGATCCGCTTTGTGCTGCGCCCTCTTTTCTTGCCATTTCTACGCTTTTATCATGCGGGTACACTCTTGTACCTTTTGGCAAGTCCACAATTTCGCCTCCGCGATCATGGATCATAGCGGCACCGCCCTGCCAATTATCCGTACCTTTATAAAGCATCGGGATCGTTGGTATATTAATCGAAAATGATTGACCGCCTAAAACCGGCACCCAATCTGGTATTGTTAAACCTAAATTGTTGATGCCGGAAATTGCGCCGTTTATGATGCCTATAACTGCATTGATCGGCGTTTTGCATAACGCTACCAAACTATCAAATACGCCTTTAAAAATGCTCTTTATGCCTTCCCATGCTTTCGACCAATTACCGGTAAAAACTCCCGAAATAAAGGTTGTAATGCCGTCAAAAACGGTTAATAATCCGCTTATGATTGCGGTTATATTCTGAACCGCTGCGGAAATTGCGCCTTTAACCGCCGAAAACGCAACTTTTACAACCGGTACGATAATATTCATAGCTTTTTTAATTGCGCCGGAAATAAAGCCAAATACCGCGCTTACCACCGCTTTAAATGCTGTCAATACCGCGCTTGCTGCGCTACAAGTGCTGCTGATCTTCTTTCCGAAAATACCTGCTACGATGCTTGCGGCACCTTTTACCACTTTTCCGATTGCCCCAAAAACTGTACTAAATATCGTTTTTAGATTGTTTATAATGCTGCCTACACGCGTTTTTATGTTGTTTATGTTTGTGCTAAATTTGTTCATATCAACGCCGCATTTGGTTAGCACTTTCTTTATTGCGTTTCCTACTGATGTAAAAATTGTTTTTACAATGTTTAAACTCTTGAATGTGTTTATTGCGCCCTTAACTGTGTTTCCTATAAGGGTAAATGGTGCTTTTATCACATTTACCAAACCGGATAATGCGCCGCTTGCTATGGTTTTTAATCCATTCAGCGCGCCCTTCCAATCTCCGGTAAATACACCTTTTATAAACTGTCCTACGCCTTTGAAAATACTTTTAATATTTTCTATTACCGGCTTTATTGCTGTTACAAAACCGTCTATATAACCTTTTGCGGCTCCTATTGCAATATCCCACGCGCTCGCCACTACATCAAACGCGCCCGCAATTTTATTTACTGTTTCTTGTGGCAGGAATGTGGATAATGCGCCGGTTACAAAATTCTTGATTGCGTTAATTTTGCTTTTAAATATGTTTCCTACTGCATCTATCGCCCCGCCTGCGGCTGTTTTAAAGCCGCTTAATGCTGTTTCTGCATCGCCGGTAAACACTCCTTTAAATAGTGTTCCTACGCCCTCGAATACTGTTTTAAAATTGCTGAATACTGTTTTTGCATCTTGTATCAAGCCGCCAAACGCTGCCTTTATACCCTCTACAACCGCTTTTATTACCGGTAATGCCTTGTCAAAAGCTGCCGTTAATCCGTCTGCAATATCCGGCGGGAAAATGTTTTTAAGGCTGTTTCTAAAGCCTTGCGCCGCACTATTCCAATTACCCGCAAACGCCCCTCCGAAAAAGTCTAACAACGCCTCAAACGCCTTTAAACCGGTGTCTACTGCTGTTACTATTCCGTCAAACGCTGTTACGGCACCTGCTACGATAGCCTCTAAACCGCCGCTTATCTCTCCCGCTGCCTCTGATACGCCCGCGCCAAATTCATTTTTAAAAATACCGACTATACTCTTGCAAAAGCCGCCTATTTTTCCTGCTATGCTGCCTATTGTGTTTCCTATTGATGAAAACTTATTTTTAAAGCCTTCAACCGTAAAACCTGCTTTTTCAAAAGCGTTTTTAAACCATGCACCAACATTAGAAAGAAATACTTTTACTTTATCCCAGTTCTTAATAATTAAAACCGCTGCTACTGCGATTGCAGCCAATACGCCGATCACTATTCCTGCAGGGCTTGTAATAAGTCCAACTATTCCCCCGAAATTAGCGATTGTTTTTGTAATTACTCCGAATGTTCTTTGTACTGTTCCTACTGCTGTAACCACTTTCCCAAACATCATAATAATAGGCGGTATTACTGCCGCAATCCCCGCCCATTTCATAATATTATTTACTTGTGCATCACTTAAATTATTTATATAATCTGCTGCCGTCTGTACCCATGAAACCACCGTTTTTATATACGGCAACAATTTATCGCCTATTGTTATTGCTATGCCCTCTAGGGCTGATTTTAAAAGCGTTAATTGCCCTTTTAGGTTGTCAAGCATCTTTGCAGCCATTTCCTCCGCGCTGCCGCTTGAACCGTTTATTGCTGCTGTCAGCTTGTCGAAATCTTCCGCGCTTGCATTTACAATAGTTAAAAGCCCTGCCATGCTCTCTTTTCCTGCTATTGTTGTTGCGGCTGCTGCCTTTTCTGTTTCTGATAATCCTGCAAACGATGATCTAAGATTTTGCATCACTTCCGCAAAACTTTTCATGTTTCCGCTACTATCTGTTAGGCTTATACCTAATTTCTGCATCATAGCCGCCTGCGCATCTGTTGGTTTTGCCAAATTCGCTATTGTGTTCTTTAATGTGGTTCCTGCCATACTTCCTTTTATTCCGGCATTTCCCATAATTCCTATTGCTACGGAAATATCCTCAATGCTATATCCCATTGCACCCGCTGTTGATGCGCAATATTTAAAGGTTTCGCCCATTAAAGCAACATTTGTATTTGCATTTGATGATGTAGCCGCCATAACATCGGCAAAACGCCCGCTTTCTTTTGCAGCCATTCCAAACGCTGTTAATCCGTCTGTTACAATGTCCGATGTTGCCGCTAAATCTTCTCCTGATGCTGCCGCAAGGTTCATAATTCCCGCTATTCCCTCTGTCATATCTGCGGTTTTCCAACCCGCCATAGCCATGTATTTCATAGCCTCCGCGCTTTCACTTGCTGAAAATGCTGTGGTGGCTCCCATTTCTTTAGCTTTGTTTGTCAATATTTTCATATCTTCGGAGGTTGCGCCCGAAATTGCCCCAACCTCCGACATTGCCGCCTCAAAATCTGCGGCGGTTTTAACTGCTGCTGTTGCAACGCCCGCAATAGGAAGGGTAATGGCTGTTGTGAGGGTGGATCCAACGCTAGAAATAGTTTTTCCCGCGTTTTGGATCTGCTTACCGGCTTTTATTGCCTCGTTTCCCATTTTCTGCATACTCTTAATAACTTCTTTTGAAGGTTTTGTGAAACCGTCAATAAATTTTATTGCCGTACTTATTACCCTGCCCATTACGATGCACCTCCCAACATTTTTAAGATTTGTTCGTTTAATTCGTCTTTATCTTCCATTTCCTGCCGCATATATGCCCTTGCTATCCGCTTTTGACCTTCCGGCAGGCTCATGTACTCAAAAGGTTTCCAATTTTTAAAGCGATAGTGCAGGTAATCCATTTGTACCTCCCTATCGCTTTGAATTAGTTTTTTACTTCTTTATTTGTTGTTTCCTCATTCTCAAAACCGCTTAACTTTGCAATCTCTGTTGAAATCTTGTTAATCTCGCCTTTAAAAATTTTCTTTGCCGCATCTGCCGGTGTTGCAACTCCTAAATGCTTTAACAATCCCTCGTTTTTCAGATCCGGATCCACAATTCCTGCCGCTGCAATCTTGGCATTTGTGCTAAATGCTCTGCCGTAATCAACCTCCCCTTCCTCGTCTAATCCGGTTGCACTTAATGAACCAAAAAGATCGCCGTCTACCGCTTGGATTGTTACCGCTGCATCACTTCCCAAAAGTTTAGATAACTGCTTGCTTGGAATCTCCTTTTTTTCGATCTTGTCAAATTCGCCCTTGTCTACTGCCATTAACTTTTCAACTAAATTCATTTGTCTTTATCTCCTTTTTTCTGAAAAATAAAAAGGGCTGCGCAATGCAGCCCATATGATTGCTGTTATTAAATTGTCTGCATCGGCTCCCAATCTCCAAATGTAAAACCGTAACTTTCCTCGCAGGTCTTTCCTGCCTCCCAATCTGCAAGGATCATTTTATCAAGCACACAATTATAATAAGCTACGCGCTCTGCCCCGATTGCATCGGGATCGGCTACATTTGAAATGATCGTATGTGTTGGCGTTTTTCCTTTTTTGACCGCATCACTAACCTTTTTCATTACAAAACTGTTGATATGATGCAGCTTTAACTCGCCCTTTGGTTCTAATCCGGTAATTTTCTGACCGTCAACCAAACTTTGCACCTGCGTAATTGCTGTTTTCTTAAATCCTACCTCTGCTTTACACGCTGTAATCTGTGCCAAATACTCGCCGTCAAACCAAACCTCGCCCCATGTTCCGTTAATAACCTGCTCCGGTCTAAAACCTTTTGCCATTGTTCTTTACCTCCTTAGATATAAATAGGCATTTTAATATCTTCGATTGCATCTAAGATCTTTACATTGCCTGTTAAAAATACAAATGATCCGGTGTCTGCTGTTATAATTTCTTCATCGCTGCACTCGTCAACCTCTTTAATTGTTCCATCTTCTAAAGTTGCCTTTAATCCCTTACTCTTTAAGTAGGTGCGGATCGCCTCTGCATCTAAAGAAACCGAATAGCTGCTAATAATTCCGTCACGCTTTAATTGTGCGAAATATCCACTAATTGCTGAAATCAGCAGGCATTTGTTGGAATAGCTGTTTGCATACTTTCCTAAATAGCTATCCTGCGCGGTCTTAATAATATCATCGTTGATCATATCCATAGCCTCAACGATCTTGATCTTTTTAAAGCTGTCGCCTTTTCCGTCTGCCGTTGTAACAAAACTATTAACACCTCTTACAACCTTTACTTTCTCGCCGTCATAAAAAACGATAAACTCGCCATTATCTACCGGTGTATCAATGTCGGTTAATCTCGTACAATCTGATAACTCGGTTAATGGTGCGTATGTGCAGGCGAATGTTAGCGGTGTACCCGCAATTAAACCGGCAATTCTCGCGCAATACTGCTCTGCTGTATAAACAATATCTACTGCGGTTTTTGTTCCGTTCTTTTCTGTTACTGTTTCTGTCTTTACATTTCTGTCCGTTGTAAAGTTAATTATTCCTTCATGGTCTGCCTCGATTTTTGGCAATACTGCCTTGATCTTCTTTCTTTTATTGTCACGCATCGACTTAACCCACGATGCAACCTCCTGCGTTTTTCCGTCTGTTTCTACTGTCGGGATTGCTAAATAATCAAACTTTACTGTTTCTGATACTTCCATAGCCTTTTTATATCCCGCGTCTACTGCTACTGTTTCTGCATCTTCCGAAATTCCCATACCGTACACTAAAACCTTTTTAGGTGCGTTGGTATATCCGATCATTGCAAGTTTGATCTGTTCTACTGTTGTATCACTTAAACCGCTTGGAATATCGCTGCTTAAAATGATTGTTGCAGGGTTTACTGCTGCTGCCGGTAAACTATCCTTTACCCACAATAAAACGATGCCTCTTTCTCCTCTTGTTACTGCCGTTATCGCTCTTTCGATAAACTGAATATCCATACTAGGTGCGCCCATTGCTTTTTACTCCTTTCTAACCTTGCGTAATATTTACATCTACGCCTTCTGCTATCGGTGCTGTTTCTTGTTTCTGTGTGTTCTCTTTGTAATCAATATCAATGCTGATTTGCAAAATATCCGAATATTCCCCGATATAATCATGCGAATACTCCCCAACCGTCAACCGTCTTTCTCCAACGCAAAAAATCAGCCCGAAAAGGTCTTTTATTTCGTCTACCTTTTCAAGCTGATCTAATTCGTTCTTTTCACTCTGAAAATATGTGATTTTAACTGTAAAGCCGCCACCGGTAAAATTTTGTGTTTCTGCCCTGCTGCCCTTATCCAAAATTTCCGTAAAGAAACTAGGTGTTTCATAGCCTTCTTTGATCTCTTTTCCGTAAATCTTATATGGATATTTGCTTTTTAACAGCGCATTGATCGCCGTTTTTATTTCTGCATACTTAATCTAAATCACTCCCTTTTAAAATATCATCAACCATTTGTTCAAACCGCTGCGGCACTATATTTTCGTACTCATTGCGCGTTTTTTCCATAATGTGTTTACCCGGCACAAAACCGATGATCTGACCGCCTTTTACAAGATTGTGACCGTTTTCTATTAGGTGGTAATGTCTTGCTGAATTATAAACTAAAGCGGTTGCGCCCATGTTTTCATCAACCAATTTATGCCCCCACTTTCTTTTAATCGCCTTGTTTTTATCTCCTCCGGTTCTCTCATGTGGCTTTAACTCTGAATTAGCCCGCTTTTTAGCTGATTTTTTAAAATCTTTCGCAATATCCTTTAATGTGTCCTCTGCCTTTGTTGGGCAGGCTTTTATTGCTTTTGTCAAATCTTTTTCTAATTCTTCTAAGCCCTCAAACTCAAATTCAAATTCACTTGACATATAAAACACCCTCAAAAATAAAGGCTACTCCCACGCTTGGGAATAGCCTTTTTGTTACTGTATTTCTTCAATTTCTCCGGTATCTGTATATACAAAATACTGTTTTAACAACGTACCGCCGAAAAGTAATTTTGCATCATGTTCCTCGCCGTCTACATACTCGTAAATGCTTACATCAAGCACATTTCCTGCAACACTTATTTTTGTAGTGGTATTATTTGAGAAATTAACAATCGCGTGTATCTCTGCATCACTTGAAAAATATTTTTTGTAATAGCTTAACGCGTATTCTTCAATGTTTATGTTCTCCGCTATTGATGATATGCGCCAATTATCAGTTGTATCATTTCTTACCTTTGACACGCTAAAATGCGCTCCGGTATCATCAATATTCTTTCCGTTGTACTCGCTTGTTTCTGCCGTTTCTTCCGGTTCGCTCGGTTTTTCTGTTTCCTCTGTTGGTTCCTTTTCGCTGCGATCCTCTGTTGTCTCTGTTTGCATCGGCTCCGGCTCTTTTTGTTCCTCATTTTCGGTTACTATTTCCGTTGTTGGTTCTTTTGCATCGTCCGAACTGTTAGCGGTTCCGATTGCACCTAAAATCACAACTATAATAACCCAAAACCACCACTTTTTCCATATCGGTTTAGAAGGTGTACCCCCCCCCCGAACTTCTGTTCGTTTTTCTGTGTTTGCCATAATATGCGCCTCCTCGTTATTTTTTTACATTATACCTCCCTATTTTTCATTTGTCATTCGCATTTAATATTATTTTTAGTTTACCGCCGGTTTCTCTGTGATCTTCTCGGTGCATACTATTTCTAACATCTCGTTGCGCTCTCTGACATTGATTATTGAAACAATCTGAAAATAACGATCCTTGAATTTTATGAACATATCCGGCGTTACTTCCTTGTGGTATCGTGTCGTTATCTTATAGGTTAATTCCGGTCTGATCCGCTGCGCCTCTTGGTACTCTCTGCCCCTTGTCGGCTCTACGCTCGCCCAAACCGTTTTTACCGTTGTTAATACCTTTCCCGTCTGCATCAACGCGTTTTCTTTATCCTCGTATCTGCAAAACGAAATTCTTTTATTTGTTCTTCCTATATCCATGCCGCCACCTACTTATTTTGTAATTGCAGCATAATTGATTTTGTCGAATATGTGAAATCTTCCCCGACTTTTCCGACCGGTGCGCGATGCTCATACCAATAGGCTATAAGTAATTGCAAATAAATCTTTTCTAGCGTGTAGTTAATTGTGTTCCCTTCCGCATCGGTTGGCGGGTATTCCTTGCCGGTTGCGTTTTTCAAATATTCAACTGCTGCCGGTATAAGTATATTTTGCAATAACTGATCGTCCTCGTCTATATCAATTCTTGCATACTCTTTAACCTCTTGTAATGTTATCATATCGCACCTGCCTTAATCGGCGGCAGGTTTCCCCGCCGTCGTTCATTTTACTGTGTCTGTCCTGCTGCCGCTGTCTGCTGTGCTAAAAAGTCCGCTTTGATCTCGTCCTTCGTGTTCGCTTTGGTTGTTGTCATTTTGTACCCTAATTGGGTGCCGGTTGCTAAAATCTGCTCTTTCGTCATAGCCTCTAACTCTGCATCTGTGTATGTGCCGTTTCCGTCACTATCTGTAACGATCAAATGCTCTGCCATGATGATCGCCTCCTCGTCTACGCTCTGAATATCTAAGCGTTCGCGTACTTTAATACCGGTCTGATCCTTGCCCCACAAATCGCCTGCGCTGCTTGAAATATCAACGGTTAATGTTTCGCGGTCAAAAATCGTGATTGCCTCTTTTAAGTCACCGCATACAATCGGCACTTTAAAGCCGCCTTCTACCGCTACGCTTGGCATGGTCTTGTTGCTTACCTTTTTAACCGGATATTTGCCAAATAATAACGTGCTTGTCGGTTTAGTCGGATCCGGCTGTAAAATATACTTGCCGTCCTTATCCTTTAAGGTGTCAAGCCAATTATAACCGTCCTGATTAGTAACAACGCCTGCGGTTAAGGCAATCGCCGGATCAAGCAAAATGTTAAAAATCTTTTTCAGCTCGTCCAATCCCTCAACCGATACCTCCGCATCTTTGGTAATCTCGCGGATTTTTGCAACGATCATAAAGTTTCGTGTAGCCTTTGCCTTTTTTGCAATCCACTTTTTCAGATAACCGATAATGTTTTCTGCGGTATCGCTCAATAATTCCTGCGTTACCTTTAAGATGCCGCCCTTTTTCTTAACTTTATACTCGATTTTCTCAAACTGTGGTGTTGATACCTCCGGAAACTGTGCTGCCTCGTCTACATTGTCAAACGGTGTCTGATCTGCGTAACGTTCAATAACCCTGCTGCCACTTAAAGTGCTTACGCGCTCCACGTTTACAAGGTTTTCTAATGCGTCCTCGGATCTTCTAAGTTCTTTAACGGCTGTTCTAATGTCTTTCGGCACCGTTAAACCGCCGTCCTCGTCCGTTCCCTCATTCATGGAATTTAAGATCTCTTTGTCCTCGTCTGATAACGCACCCTTGCCTACTGCCGCTTTGATTGCGTTTACAAATGCGTTCGCAATATTCTTTGTCTTATCCAAAACCTTTTTAGCGGTTCCTTCTGCTACTTTTCCTTCCATGCCGTCTAACTTGTCTGCCTCTAAATCGTAAAGCAGATCAAACTGTGCCTGCAGGTCTTTTAATTCTTCCTTTGCCTTTGCTGCATCTTCGATTTTGCCTGCCTTGCAAAGATCCTTAACTTCCTGCTTTTTGTTCTTGATGCTGTCTAACAGTTTCTTTAATTCTTCGTTCATGTGGTTTATATCCTCCTTGTTTTTGATAAAAAATAAAGGGCTTAAATTAAATCTAAGTCCTCTAATAACTCTGCTATTCTCTTTTCTGTATCTGCCTGCGGAACCTTTGGCGGTTCTGATAGCGTATTTTTTATTTTTTCTGCTACCTTTTCCGCTAAATCGTCAATATTAAGTTGCGGCGGCTCCGGCTGCCCTTTTAGCTTGTCCGGCAAATTATTATATTTGTCGAAATATTCGCTTTCGCAGGCGGTTGCTTGGCTCTTTTCTGATACTTCAATATCAAAAAATTCCTGCCATTCTTCGCCGTTTTTCCATGTTTCCGCATCTATAAGGGCGTTTATTTCCTCGGCTGTTACACCGTCTTTTGCGTGCTGCATATAGGTGTTTAAAATAACCTTTTGGCAACCGTCTAAAATATCTGCCTCTTTGCGCATATCGTCCGCATTTCCCCATGTAATGCTGCTTGGTTTATGGATCATCATTTGCGCATTTGCCGGTATAATGATTTTATCGCCTGCCATTGCTATAACGCTTGCGATGCTCGCCGCTAATCCCTCTACATACACAACAATTTCCGCATTGTGCCGTTTTAAAATATTGTAAATAGCAATACCGCCAAATACTGAACCGCCGCCGCTGTTAATGTGTACATTGATTTTTGAAACGCCGTCAAGCTGATCTAAAAAGTCCTGCACATCTTTTGGTGCTTTATCATCGGGATAATACTTTTGCCATTCTCCCAAACTCTCGCTGTTAATATCGCCGAAAAAATAAAGGTCTGCGGCTGCCTCTGTTTGGTTTTTGATCTCGATGCTGCCTACTGTCCTGCATTTTCCTTTTTTGTCCTTTTTCTGCAATTCTAAGATTTTAGCCATTCTCGCCTCCTCCTTCCTTTTTTTCTTCTATGCCAATTTGCGCAACTTTTATATAGTTTCCGTTGCAAATTAAATCATCGCCGCCTTCTAACCTCGGTTTGTTCACATACTCCCGCGCCTCATTTGGCGTATATATGCCGTTTTGCACATATCCGGTTAAAATTTCCTCTTGCGTCTTTGCATCGGTACGCAAAATAACATTTTCATTAAATTTGTAATACTTTCCTGCTTTTGTTTCGCTCGGATCCAACAACTTATAATTTATTTCCTCCTCATACTGCTTTAAAATATATAATTCTGTGTCAATATAGAAAGAAATGTTTTGCATTTCGCTGTTGGCATAACTGCTTTTTTCATAGTCGTTAATTTGGTTCGGCTTAATACCAAATGCGCCCGCTATCTGCAATGCGCTATACTTTTTCAACTCGAAAAACTGACTATCCGTTAATTTTATGTTTAACGGCTCTAATTTCATGCCGATCGGTATCGGTATAAACTTACCGGCGTTATTTGCGCCGTTTGCGTATTCTTCCAACCTTTTAATTAGCTGTTTTTCAAGTTTTGGCGATAAATCGCCGGTATATTGCAGGGCTGCCCTTGCTGTTAAACCACCTTTATAAAGATTATTCATAAAGTTTTGACTTTCTAAACCGCCTTGTATGGTTGCTGCTAAAATGTCTCTTACCGGCGCGCCGCTTAAACCGTCAAAAGATAGTGATGTTTTAAAGTGCATCACATCAGCCGAAGGAAAAACATAGCTTTCCCCGCTGTATTTGTCGGTGTACCAATAATAAATATCGCCCGCGGCACCAAATACGCCCTTATCATCAATAACTATTGTTGTATCTGCTGAAGGCATGATCCATAAATCTTTTATAACCATTTCGCCTCCGTATTTCTTGCGGTTAAACTGTCGCCTAATCCATACATAAGCGTTCCCGCAATGGTTCCGGTTGTTTTCTACCGCACCCCAAAATACGGAAGGTGTCATTTGTGAATTTGGTCTTGTCTTTAATAGCTCGTATGCTGCGTTTGGTTCTGCTCTCTCTACTCCTTTATCCGTCTGCTGATAGAATTTAATAGGCATCTTTGCCAATGTTTCCGATAACATTTTAAGGCAGGTAAAATATGTTGCCTCGCTTAATACCTTTTTAGGCGTTCCCGATATTCCCAACCACTCCAATAGTTTTTCATCGGTCGCGCCCGCTGCCGGTCTTATCGCTTTGTTGCTAAGCATATTTTTTATTTTTTCAAATAATTTCAATCTTCATTTTCACCTGCCTTTTCTTCAAACATCTTTAAGTATGCCTCCACGCTTTGATCTGTTGTTATTTCTTCAACCTCTACCCCCATTGCTAATTTATGGGCGCAAATAATAGCATCGCATGGATCAATTCTGTTTTTCTGTAACATTTTATCTATTTTAATTTCGCCAAAACTGTTTGGCTCGGATAAAATAGCATCATTCATAGATCTTGTTAATAATTTGTTTCTTTCGTCATATTCTACATTGTGTGCCTCTACCTCTAACTGAAAATCTTTCGTTGCATCATTCAAACTTCTTGCGCTCTGCTTTATTTCCACCAAATCACACCCGAAATCTTCAAGATCTAATAAAAATGCGCTTGCATTGTGTGGATCGTAACCTATCGCCGTTAAATCTATCTCGTATTTGTCTATGATGTTATGCAGGTGCGCTAAAATCGTTTTGTAATCGGTTTTTATGCCCCCTGCTGCCGTTGTTACTGTCAGCAATCCTTCTTTTTCCCAAATCGCATACGGCGCGTTGTCCTCTTTATCCATGTGTTCTTGCATACGCCTTTTTGGTATGAATGAATGGGAATAAATATAATATTTCTTGTCGCCGGTCTTTTTGTCCTCATAAGGAAATATTAACGCAAGTGATGTTAAATCGCCGCCGCTTGATAAATCCAAACCGCATATTGCCTTTTTTCCTCTAAAGTCCTTTAAAGTCCTTTTACTACCGCATTTCTCCCATTCTGCCAAATCTATAAATGCTGTTTCTGTATTTGTTACCCATATATTGAGTGATTTTGTTAAAAAATCTCTCAATTCTTCGCCGCCCATTGACTTAGCTTTTCTTGCATCTTCCTGCATTTGTGAAACTAATTCGGGATCATTTCCGGTTAATGGGCAACACTTTATCCAATTTTTCGGATCCCAAATATCGTCTTTCTCGTCCATTTGGGCGATATAAATAAATTGCCGGTCGTTTGTGTCAATTCCACGCAAAACCCTCCGGCAATATTTATATAATTCATAACATGGCGCATTTAGATTAAAACCCGCCGTTGTTATAACTGATATTAACGATTGTTTTAATTTTCTTGTGCCGCCTTTCAGCAGCTTATACATCTGATTATCTTTGTGTGCGTGGTACTCGTCAACAATGCCTAAATACGGTCTGAAACCGTCTATTGATTTTGTATCACGCCCCAACGCCCTAATTACTGCGTTAGTTAATTTAGCGATTATTTCGCTTTTATAATCCTTTATCTCAAACAGTTCCTGCAGGTCTGCATCTGCATTTATGAATTTTGATATTTCATTTAATACAATTCGCGCTTGATCCTGCTTGGTTGCTGTGCAATATATTTGTGCGTAATTGTAATTGTCAAAATTACTACACTTTATTCCCAAAATCGCGTTTAATACGCTTTTCCCCTGCTGCCTTGCCACTTGCACATAACTATCAGTAAAGCGGCGTTTTCCGGTTTCTTTATGTACCCAACCAAAAAGGGAACCTAAAATAAACTCTTGGAAACCCGCGCAGGTAAATGTTTCATTTCCTTCGCCCTCTGCTATTGTTAGCTTGTTGGCAAGTTCTATTATATCCTCTGCCTTTTCCGGCACGAAAATATACGGAAATTCCGGATCGTTTTTCTCCGATCTTTTCAGATCGTTTAAATGCCGCTTAAATGCTAACCGCGCATCTTCTCCAAACTCTTTTTTATTCTTTAGGTTCTTTTCTGCAAATTGCGATACTCGATCCGCTGTCTTTATAATCCTGCTCATGTATTACTGCGCGTGTTTCATAAATTTATTTTGCGGTTTTTCTTCTTTTTCTTTTGGTATCACTAATTTGCACCTGCTCGAAATTGTCAGCCCTAATTCCTTTGCGTTTTCGTTGCAGGCTTTCATAAGCCTATTTTGTATTTTAGAAAGATAATTGTACTGCGCGTATTGTTCCGCAAGCTGCGCATCTGCCGGAACCATGCTTTTTTTATCCGGTACAAACTTTATTTTCTGTAACTGCTTTGTTACTTTGATGTATTCGCTCTCGGATTTTATGTACCGCGCCAATACATCACAATCTAAGTTAGTCATGATCTTTAAATCAACTAACTGTTTTGCCAATTCGTCAAACTTTTCTTTCTCTTTTTTTAACAAAAAATCGGGCGGTTTTACCTTGTCTGCGGGGGCTGTTACCTCTGCATTTTTTCTATCTACATATTCTTGGATCGTCAAGTGTTTTCGCCCTTTTGCTGCTATAAGATCTACCGGTTCTCTTGGTCTTGCCATTATCCTGCAACCCCCTTTCAAAAAATTCTCATTTAGGGAGTTTTTGCGCGAATTTAGGGGGGCTGCGGTCTAGGGCAGGGCGGGCAAAAACTTTTTTTGCACCCCTACCCCTCTAGCCTCCGTTTGTACTCTCTTATGCACTCCCTTAATGTATGTTGCATCTGTGCCTTCTTTCTCTCGTCTTTATATGCCTTGCTTATCATGCTGTGTGTTGCCTCTGATATGCTTATGAGGTTATCCAAATCACAACGCTTTGAATAATCCTCCATTAACTCTATGATGTGGTGTACTGTGTCAGCCGGTACTACTTTACCTTCTGTGATATATAAATAAATATCTATGCCGGTGTCTCTTGCCAATGCTCTAGCCCTTGCCGCTTTCCATTCGCTGCTATTATAAAAAGCCTTTGCCGTTTGGTTTCTGCAATGTGCATCATACTCTTTGTGTCGCTCTCTATTCTCTGCGGTTCTATCTATTGTGTGCGCCTTACAATACCGCACCCCATACGGCACTAACTTATTACAGCCGTTTCTATTGCAATACTTCATCAACGCCACCTTTTACCACCTCGCACGCATAAAAATAACGCGGCTATTTCTGTTTAGAAAATGCCGCGTTTTAAATCGCTAATTTTTGAATTGTAAAAATTATAACATAGTTAAACGGACTTGTGAAGGGTGGCAAATCGGGCGTGTTGTCAAGCCCTCGTTTCTTCTGTCCTGCTGCCTCTGCGCGCCTTGTATACGCACTTTTCGCCCTTGTGTCTATATCGCATCGGATCCAAATAAAAATACCGCCATATCGCGCACTAATGTATTTTTATAGTTTCTTACGGTCTTTTCGTTGAGGTTGTCGCTATAACCCTGCTGCCCCGCCAAAATATCCGTTATTTCCTCGTATGTGTAAATTTCGTCTTTTTCCTTGCGGCGCAAATATCGGTACTCGATAACCTCATAGCCTTTTTTGCATTTGATTTTTGCAAGTGCTTTTTCGATCCGGTCTACATCTGATTTACTGCGATTGTATGAGGCTATGCGATCCTCTAATAGCTGATCCTCGTCCGGCTTATCAACCTTATTCTTTGAATATCTAACCACGCTGCCGCTTGTATGCTTATTTATCATATCCAAATATGCTGCCTCGTCTGCAACGTGTTCTTTTAAGATATTAAAACAGTAAAGGATCTTTTCTGTGTTTTTAAATGCCTCGTCTTTCATGGCTTTTTGGCGTTCCAACCATGAAATACTATTCATTTTCTTAAATACCTCGTCTATGGTTACTGCTATTGTTTCCTTGATTTCCTTTGTTACCGCCATTGTTAGCCTTCCTCCACTTCTCCGAAAAATTTAATATACTTGTCCGGCTCATGTTCGCCGATCCACTTTTTGATCTCTTTTTGGTTTGCTACCTCTAAGCTATTCTCATTTATGTTGCGTATGAAAATAACGCCCTTTGCTGTTATGTAGATTTCCTGCACTTTATATTTAAAGGCGTTTACTACATCGCAAATTTTCTTTGCTGTTGCGGTGTCGAAAAGTTTTGTTTCTTCTACCGCCCTATTTCCTATCATGGTTGTATATGTTAAAATTGCTTTCAATCTGCATTACCTCCTTTTCCTGCTGCCGCTGCTGCACTAATACCTTGCTTTGGAAATTCGCCAATGCCGCATATTGCCTGCGGTTTCTTTCCATGTGGTCTATAAAAGCGGTTTTAATTTCTTTTAAAGCCTCTACCAACTCTAATAATGGTTTCTTTAATTGTTCCCATAAATCATTTATCGCCGCTTTCAATCTTTCGCAAGCTGCAATTACGCTTTCTTTGTTTTCCATGATCCGCGTTGCTGTCTGCATCGAAATGTTACGCGGTGGATTGAAACCAAACCGCTTTTTAAATTGCTTTTTTCTTTGCCTTTTGTTCATGCAATCCCTCACTTTCTTTGAAATACCTTTTTAAGTGCTGCAATAAACGGCGCAACGCTTTCTTTTAACCAATACTTGAATACCGTTTTATAAAATGCCTTTGTTTTCTCTTTCATACTTTCCTCCGCATCTTGTAAAAGCAATATGGGGTTGCCCGCACATCTTCTAGTGCATCATGCGGTTTATATCCGGTATATCCGTAATATTCCGCGCATCTTGTCAACGGCTGCCATTTATAATTATTGTAATGCTCGTTGTAATCGCCATATATCGGCGCAAATTCTAACATTACATCAAATACCTTTGCTTTTACCGCTGTATTTATTCCTTTAGCTGCCATAAACGGCAAATCAAACCCTTTGTGATTGTAACCGATTATTAAACCGGCTTTTTTCAAAATCTTTTCAATTTTCCGTTTTTCGTGCTGCAATGTCGGCGCGTTCTTTACTGCCTCCCAACTGATTTTATTTATTTCCTCTGCCTCTTTCCATTCTCTCTTGTGTACCGGTCTGATGTATGAGTTATAAAGTGTTTTTCCTCTGCCGTTAATAATGGAAATTTGCAATATTTCATCATTTGCCGGATCTAATCCGGTTGTTTCAATGTCGATGCAAATTATTTTTCCTTTTCTCAACTGCTGCCTCCTATGCCTCGTATGTGCTTGTGTCTGTCTTGGTTCGTGCTACCTTAACAATTCCCTTTGGCGTGATGCTTATTTTCGCTTTGGTGCCGTTTCCTGCGTCTACTGTAATTGATTGTATAAAACCCTCACATACCGGATAAACGGCTTTATGCAGCAGGTCTACTGCTGCATCGGGAACCATTACGGCGGTGTTATCTTTGCCAAATAAAAGATCTATTCTGCTATGTGCTCTTTCTTTTTGGCTTTTCTTGTGTGCGTATATTCGCGCATCTATACATTCGCAGGTTTCTGTTGCCAATTCGTCTATTTCCTCTTGGCTCCATTCCTTTAATGCTTTTCGTACTGCTACCTGCTTACAAAATTTACATGAACCGGTTGCGGTCACTACCCCCCCCCGCTGTGCGTTCTGCCTTTTCTACAATATCTGCTAACATGATTTTGCGCCTCCCTCGTATAATTTGTTTATTTCTGCCATGATTTCAGCGGCTTTCTTTGTTCCTGCTCCCTTAATGTCTACTAATACGCTTGCAATATCTGAAGGCTTTACTCTGTTTCCCGCTGCCTTTATTCCGTCCTCGTACCCCTCGTTATACATATTTACGATAAAGTCCTCCATTTGCTTATGATCCATGCGCTTAATATTCTTATACTGTACTCTGTTTAACTTAATTCCTTTTGCCATGTGTGCCTCCTAATTTGTGAATTTCTTTAAATCTGTGTTTGTTTCTATTCCGAAATTCTCTTTTTTCTCGTTTTCCTCTTTTATCTTTTCCTGCTGCCGCCGCGCCTCTATGTACGCATCTTTCTGTAACTCTGCTATTTTTGCCTGCTGCCATGCCGCCACATACTCTGCCGCCGCTTTTAATTCTCTTAATGGTGCCTCTTTGTATTCCTCAAATGCTTTTAATAATTTTGTACCGGCTCCCATTTCCTGCAATGCTCGGTAATTTGCATTGTATATATAGGCTCTTGTTATTCCGTCTAATATTTTTTCTTTCGCCATGATTGCCTCCTATATTTCCTCAATTCCAATTATGTTAATGTGTCTGCCGATGTGTTCCCGCGCCTCTTTTGTTTTGATACATTCGTCTTTTAAAATGGTTCTTAACCTCATGCCCTCTATTTGTGGGTTGTTTAAAAGAATGAAGTTTATATTATATCCCGCCTCTTGTGCCTGCTGTTTAACAAAACCTAACTGCGCCGCTTTAACTAAATATGGCATATTGTATTCATTTGCTAAATATAATGCTGCCTCTGTTTTGGCTATTCTTCTTTCGGGCGTATATATAACAAAATCTTTTCCGGTTATTTCTTCTACTGCAATTTGTTTTCCAAACCGATCCATGCTATCATGCAGCATCATAAAACATTCTTTTAATTCTTCCTCGCTGCGCTCTCCGGCTATCTTGTGTATTACCTCGCGCGTCCTTTGTGTTATAAACACGCTACCCGCCTTTATTGTTTCTCTATTTTCTGTCATATACCGGAATTTCCTCCCTTTCCCCTCGCATCATTCGTTGATGTTCTCTTATTTCCCCAATTACGCAGGGTTCTAATCCTAAAACCGCATACCCTTCTTTGCAATATTCCGGATCGCTTAAAATATAAACAATTCTGTGTAATACGCATTTTCCGGTGTACTGTTCGCCGTTCCATTCGTTTAAAGCCACATAATCGCCGATTTGATACGGTCTATCATTTTTTTCTGATTTCAAAACTCTTTACCCCTGCTGCCGATGCTTTGAAAAACTCCGGCAATGTTTTTAATGCGTGTATCATTTTTACCTCCTATTGTGCTATAAACGCCGTTTTTCCGGTTGCTGCCTCTATCTCTGCTTTCATGCCCTCGCTAATTCCGTATCGGGTGCCAATAATAATTATGTCGCAGGCGTTTAAAATGTCTTTTCCGGCTACTAATCCGCGCCGCCGTTCTATCGGGTTTTCATCATCAAGTACCTGCGTTAAATACAAATGTGTTGTTATCGGTGTATAACCCAAATCTAACGCAACCTTTGTTAAATATCTTGCGTATAGAATATTGCGGAACCGCTTTATAAAATTTCCTCGGTATGGGCTACATATATAAGCTAAATTATTTGCCATGTGTACCTCCTGCAGCAGGTTTTTACGCCTGCTGCTCTTTCTTCTTTCTCTTGGATATGTAACCTTCGCAATCTTCGGTATCTCTTAATTTTGTTATTACCGCCCCGCCATAATAACCGCGCATCTGTGATAAATGCTTTTTGCAGCTTATGTTATTGCATCTGTTATCACAAAATTTCGGGTAATTTTCGGTATTAACCATAATTAACGGTTTATTCATCATTCGCCTGCCCTTTCCTTGCATTTCATCATAAGATCCTGCAATATATAAATTTCGCTTTCTGTCAAGTAATCGCTAACCGAAACTAAATCTTTCGCGGTGCGTGCCGCCCAATACTTTAAATCGCTTTCAATTTCTGTTATTTCAATTACTTTTGTGTAAATCATAAGGTCTATAAGTTCTGCCAAATCATCATAAAACAATAACGCCTGCTGCCCTGCTGCCAACCTTGCAACCTCTAAACCCTCATTCGTTAATACTGCGGTGCATTGTTCCGTTATGGAACCTTTAAAAACAAATGTTGCACTTAATCCGGCGTAATCTGCTATGTATTCCCATTTTGCGCCGGTGTTTTCTTTCCAACCCTTCCAAAATTCCGCATCGAATAGATCTGAACCGATAACCGCCTCCATGAAATACATGATCCTCATGCCGTTATATTCTTTGTTCATGTTGATCTTGCCGTTTATAATAAGGCTTTTCCGGTCTGTGTTATCCGGTAACGGCTGATTATATGTTACTTTGGTTTCCGGTTCGTTCATAAATTGCGGTTGTGGTTCGTCCTGCGCCTCATTCTCGCTTTTTTCCGGTTCCGGTGTATTCTTTATTGCCTCTGCCTCTTTTTCCGGCTCTTTGGGCGGTTCCTGCTCTTTCTCCGGTTCTTTAACCGCCTTTGCATCTTTGGCGGTTAGTGTTCCGGTTTCCTTATATGTTTCATATAACGCCTGCTGCGCTGCCTCGTCCAATCCGGCTATTTCATTTGCTGCATGAGTGCTAATTTTTCCTGCTGCAAATTCTTCTTTGAATGGTTCTATTAACTTGCCGTCTATATGCTCTAATGTGCCTATTTTGGTTTTGTTGGTTCCCAAAATTCCGGCTATGATGTTTTGCAGCTTTCCCGATAATTTATTATCTTTCTGCCATTCTTCTAGCAGTTTGCGAACCTCTTTTATTTCCTGCATTTTCTCGTAATCGGTTCTTTCGCGCTGTGTCGAATTTGTAAAGATTAAGATCAAGCGGTTTCTGATGCTGTCGGTTGCGCTCTCAATCTTGCAGGGGATCATTTCATATTCTGTTTTACCCTCTGAAATTAACTTTAAAACCGCAAGCCGTCTTTTATGCCCCGCTATAATCTCGTATTCGTCCGTACCCGCAACCGGCTTTACAACCGGATATTGCTGTATTCCCACTAATTCGATTGTGCGCGCGGTTTCTTCTACCTCCTTATCGTCCATGTGGTAAAAGTTTTCTTTGCCTGCTGCCGGTCTTAACTTATGTACGCTCAATTTAACCGGTTTCCAATCGCTTTTAATTTCTTTCTTGCTTTCCTCATTCAGAAAACTATTGATATTAAAGCCCATTTGCCTGCCTCCTTTATGTACCCGATTTGGGTATTTCGTCTAGTAAATACTAGGCGCGCGGCATATCTACCGCGTGCAAATCTGTATCTAATTTGTACCAACCGCCCAACTCTAAAATAAATTTAATGTGTCCGGTCTTTGCGCTGATCTGTGTGATAATATCCGTAATTTCCATTATCTGCATTTCGCCGCCCTTCTCAAAACGCACCCGATCGCCTATCTCATAAGGGCATTTAGCTTTAAACTTAATTGCTTTCATTTCTGCCCTCCAAATATTCCAATACAAATTTTTTATAATCCTGCGCCGCGCCGCATCTTACGGAATATTCCACAAGCGGCATTTTTGCAAATGTGCTTTCGCTTACTTTCTTTTCTGTCCGGCGGATCTGCTGCTTAAAAATCGGTATATCATGCGCCTTTAACCATTCTATGCCTTGATTGTTTACATCGTTATTCTGATACTGCGTAATAAGACAACCTGCAAACTTTAAATTTTCGTTGAAATCTTCCTGCACCTGCGCGATTTGGTCTAACAGAATGTCTAAACCGTCAAATGAATACTGATCCATGAATATAGGCACGATAACATCGTTTGACATTACAAGCGCGTTAATAATGCTCATGTTAATATCCGGCGCGTTGTCTATGATGCAATAGTCATAAGCCTCCGTGAGTGGTAAATAATCGAATTTCGCCCAACCGCGATCAATTACCTTTGCATTTTCCAACGCCTTTTTAAATCTCGTCTGCTGCTGTCTGCCGGTGTCTACAATGGTTCGAAGGTTTGCCTCTAATAAGTCCATATTCGCGGTTATAATGTCTATGCCCTCATAATCTGTACTTTTGATAACCTCGAAAACATCAACATTTCTTTGCAGCATAACCCGCGCTATGGTGTTTGTGTCCTCGGTATCGTAACGCTTAAACGCTTTTGAGGTATTCCCCTGCTTGTCATTGTCGATAATTAAAACCTTCTTGTTATGTACTGCTGCCAATGTGTACGCCATGTTTACGGCTGTTGTTGTCTTTGCAACGCCGCCTTTTAAACTGATGATTGAAATTGTTTGCATTTGCTTTTTCCTCCTTGTTAGTTAAATGGTAATTCTTCATTATCCGGCACCTGCATAAAATCATCGCCCGCCGGTTCGTTTCCTGCTGCCCGCTTGCTTTCCGCAAACTCTTGATCCTCTGCTATAAACTCCGTAACATATACTTTCTTGCCCTCATTGTTTGTATATGTTCTTGTTTGGCATCTTGCCGTTACTACTAACTTTGTGCCTTTCTTAAAATACTTTTCTGCAAATTCGGCGGCTGATCCATAAGCTACGAAATTTATAAAATCTGCTGAAGGTTCGCCCTCTCTTTTAAATCTTCTATCTACTGCCAATGTGTAATTTACAACTGGTACCGGCTTTTCGCCTTGTGTATAACGAATTTCCGGATCCCTTGTCAGCCTGCCCATAAAAATACATTTGTTCATGCTGTGCCTCCTTTGTAATAATCAATGATTGTTCGCGCATCTATGCAGCTATCCACCGCCTCTAATGCTATTTCTGCCGGTACTCCGGCGGCTAATACCGTTTGCAACTTTTCAAGCTGATATAGATAACCGTCAAATGAATACGCGTGTTTTTCTGATGCGTAAATGTCGGCTGCTGCCTCTGCCGTTTCGTAATCTGATAATGCGGCGATGCTTGCTAATAATTCGCTTTCTTTCTCCCGCTGCATCATTGCCTGCTGCTGTAAAGCTGCTACTAATTCAGATAATGCCATTATGTGCCTCCTACAAATAAGATTTTCCATAACGCTTTCTAAATTCTTCCCGCGTTCCAATCTTGCCTTCATAAACTGCCTGCCCCAACATCTTAGATAACTTTTCAGCCATGATATTTTCATGTACGCGCTCTATTGTCTTTCCCATGTTGTGACACTTATTGCAAGCCGGTACTTTCAAACCGTCCTGCTCTGCCAACTCTCTAATGCCGTTGCCAAATAATAAATGATGTTCACACTCTGCCGGATCCCCGCAAAAGAAACATATTCCTTCGTAATCCGTTACAATGCTTTTTGTTTTACTCATGCTCTGCCTTTCTGTATATCCTCGGAAATGCAATATAGTAAACCTTATATGTGTATATCCAATAAAAACCGATTTTTACAAATCTCCAATAGTTGAATAGGATATATAACCGCCCTAATAATGGGTGTTTGATGTACTCTATTTCTATTTCCGGTCTTATTACATAAAATTTCTTTGGTTTCAATGGTTCCTCCCTAATACTGCCTGCGCCGTTTCTTCTTTTGTGGCTCCGGCTCGCCCTCTGCTGCCCTGCGCGCCTTTAACAGATATTTCATGCAATAAACATCTATGTGATAGCCGTTTAAAATGTTTACTGCCTCTAACTCTGTTGTGCCGCATCGTTCCTGCAACTCTTGGCGCAATCTCCTGCGCTCTCCTATATCTTGCATACCGTTATACGGCAGCTTTGCGGCTCTATCTCGGTATTCGTATGCTATGCTTTCCGTCAAAAGTTCCACCGTATAACCTCCCTGCTACACCGTCACGCTTTTAACTTCGCTTGTCGGCTGATTTCCTCGGAATACTACGATCATGCTTGGGAATGGTGCCGGATCTTTGCTTTTCTCTCCGTCAACCTCGAAATTAACACGCCCTTTGATAAATCGTATCTCTGCTTTTCCTAAAATGTAATCGTGAAACATTATTGTGTCTGTGCGGGCAGGTATCAGCATAACCACGATGCTCCCCCCCCTCGGTTGCCTCTTTGTAACATTTTTCAACCCATGCAATTTGACCGGCGTTTGTTTTAGTCTTTCTACTGTATGGCGGGTTGCAAAATACTGTTTCGCCCGCCCACGATTGCGCCAAACCGTCCTGCTCTATGGTGTAATACTTATCGCATTTGTGGTTTTTATCGTCTGCGCATGGATCCAATGTAAAATTAAATTCTTTGTTGAGTGCATCGAAAAGATCCTGCGGTGTTCCCCAATCGTCTTTACCGGTGCTAAAGTGTACGCTATTCACTCTTTGCCACCTCCTTTTTAACTATCTTAGGTGTGTAAATTTGGCTTATTAAATACATATAACCGCCACACTTGCATTTATCTTTTGTTACATCTGTTGTACTGCTGCCACATCTAAAACATTTTCTGTGTGTCGCCGTTGCTGTCACTTAATACCCCCTCCTCTACCTCTATTTCGATTATGTCATAATCGAAATTGTTTCCTTTTCTCTTGTCTGCCGCTATTTTTTCATCAACAAACTTTTCCGCACTCTCGCGTGTTTTGCATATTGCAATAACCGGAAATATGCCTTCGTGGTAATTGTCTAATACCGCGTGTATTGTTTTGTTCATTCTCTCACGCTCCTAACTGCTTGCTTAAAAGAAACTCATACATTTCTTTGTATATCTGCATCTGCTTTTCTGCTGCCTGCTGCCGCGCCTCTGCCTCTGCTAACTGCTGTCGGATGCTTTCGCTCTCTGTTTCTTTCCCGCTATCCGCTTTAATGTCTATTGATATTGCCAAACATTGATCCAATGCTTTCATTTCTTCCGGTGTCAGCGTGCCGATCCATTCTCCGATCCGTTCCTCGTAAATGCTGTTTATCTGCTCGCATAATACCGTTGAAGGTCTTAATGCTGATTGTGTAATAAAATGTGTTGGCAGGTCTGTCTTTGGCTGCGTTGTCATGTAAACAATTTCATATACGCCGCTATGCTTGTTATTTACATTGTTGGAAACTATAACCGCAGGTCTGTCTGCTCGCTGTTCGCTGCCGATACTTTGGCGGGTATCTCTGATATAATAAATGTCGCCTCGCTTAATCATTCGCCGTTACCCCCCCCATATAAATAATTTTTCTGGCGCGCTGAAATGTTCTTTTGCTTTCATGCTGCGATCTACCTCCTTTTCCCAAACTGTTATAAAATCGTCCGGCGCGCTTAACTCTGAAATCAAAACAATATTGTTGTGCTTACTCCATTTGCGCATCACTTCCCAAAATTCCGTATAATCAAAATCTTTAGCATTGCCGTACTGCTTTGTACCCTCATACGGTGGATCGCAATATATCACGCACCCCTGCGGCGTAAACTCTTTATAATCCCGCGCTTGAAACTCTATACCGGCTATACCGCCCTGCTGCATCTGATTTAGAATATTGTTTTTGCTCTCTCGGTAATAATCCCTAACCCTGCCTTTGTCTTTTCCATATCCGGCATAACCGCCGTCAAAAAATCTACCGTTGTATGATGCAAGGAACCCAACCGCGCCCGCATACCACGCAGGAAACTGTTTTATATTTGCCCTAACTTTGTTGTATTCTTCCCGCGTTATGTATTCCGGTAATTCCCCGCCTTCCTGCAGGTGTTCAAACAATGCTACTAAATACCGGTTTTTGTCTGATGCTATGCGCCGTTCTGCTTTTACTTTGTCTATCACATTGCAGCCACCCGCAAACGGTTCTATGTAAATTCTTTTGCCGCTTTCATCAATCTTTTGTTGAATAATCGGCACTATGAATTTTGCAATCTTGGCTTTCGATCCCATGTATTTCATGTTGCCCTCCTAAAACTTCCTCTAGTTCGGCATCATGCCGATCATTGTACTTTTTAAATGTTACGGTGTGGATCTGTGTCAGCATATAAAATTGTTTCCATTCTTCCACATTCGCCGGAGGCTTTCCGGTTGCTTTCTTCCAACCGTCCTGCTGCCATTTTTCAAGCCAACCCAACCTGCAGGCGTTCGCCATATAGTCGCAATCTATAAAAATTGTGATGTTGCAAGGCTTTAATAATAACCGCATCGCCGCATTGCAAATCTTTAAATATAATGCGTTTTTTGTATCTTGCTTTATCTCAACTTTCTGTTGCCGCTTGTGGCTGTTTTCTAGCTTGTCTATAAACTCTACAACTGCTGCCGCCTCTCCCGCGCCTCTTGGGTTTCCTCTGAAATGTGCTTTTATATAAATGCTTACTTTCACTTATCCACCTTCTTTTCAACCGCCCTGCCGTCTAGTAATTATTAGTCGGCATTGGCTTTTTGCTTTGAGTTATCCACATTTTTAACCACCGCTACCGGATAACCGGATCATGGTGTATTTTTGGTATTCTCTACCGGTAAAAGGATCAACGCCGTTATATACTGTGTCTTTGTCTATGTAATAGCCCTTTATCGGTTTTGGATCCGGCAACCACTTTTTAGCCTTTTTTATAACCTCTGTCTTTGGCGTTGGCATGATTAAATTGCGGCTGCAACTATAACGCTGCTTATGCCCGCCGTCATTCTCTTTAAAGGTCTTTGATGTTTCCTTTATCAGATATGCCGCTAAATCTTTATACTGTCCGGTATCGTCCAAATATTTAAAGTCCGGTCTGCCAAACTGCCATAACCTGCGTACCCACTTTGAAACGTCCTGCCCCTCTATGTGGTTAATCAATAAATGATGATGTATTGCTTTGTTTTTATACTCCGTCACATTGATATACTTTAGTTCTACCCCTACTTTCTTAAACTCTTTACGCAAACTGTCTATTAACTTTTTTATATTCTTCTTTGCCTGCGCCGGTGTTGGGCGTTCGTCTTTTCTGTATGTCAGAGTAATAAACGGATCATCAGCTCCAAAATTTGCATTTATCTTTAGCCGGAGGGTGCGCTCTGCGTTCATTTGGTTTACTTTTTCTATTTCCTCTGCTGTTGGCTTTTCTCTATCCCCTCTTGTCTTTGCGCCTACTCTCTTTGTGTAGCTTTTTGTTACCTCGATCGTGGCTCCTGCCTCTATTGTTGTTTTAAAATATCCCAACTGAATTACACCTTCTTTTGCGTTATTCTATTTTTACTCTATGGATCCTAAAGTTAATAGTTTGAACAAGCCCGAAACCGGCTTATTTGCCGGTGTTTTGGCTTGACGGCAAACGCAATAAATGGTATAATTTTTTATAGATTGAATATTGCATTTGCACTAATTCATTAGCCGGTACACTGCCAACGTAACGGCTATTTTTCTATTCATTTTTCTAAATATGTATATCTCGCTTTTTCTCCTTTGGTGGTTCTCTTGCTTTTCTCATGTAATACCTCTTGGCTTTTATATTTACTGTGTTGGTTGCTTTTCACATTAAAAAGCATCTGAAAACTTGTTGACCGTCCACGCACTTTCTAGCAGGTGCGCCCGCTGCTATTTTTTCACAGTATGCAGATAACAGCTTTTAGCCTGCTGCCTCTGCTGCAAGGTTGCCGCCCTTGCTACAAATGTGCCTTGCGGGAATTGAACCCGCGCCGCCACCTTCGGAGGGTGGTATTCTATCCGCTGAACTAAAGGCACTAACGGCGGTTTTGCGCCGCCTCTAACAAAACAACGCCTGCTGCGCTAATTCTGCCTTGTAATGTCCTTCCGCATCTTCTCCCCGCTGCAACTCTCTATATATTGTTGCTATGTGAACTCCGGTAACTTCTGCTATTGCCTTCGGCGGTTGTCCTTCTGCGCTCATGCGTTCTATTGTCTGCCGGTCTGCGTATGTTAATTTTTTGTACGGTTTTCTCACTTCAAACGCCTCCTTTTTTGTTTTATGGCAAAATAAAATGCGGTTAGAGTTTTTACGCTCCAACCGCATTTTTTTCTATACTTTTTTAATTATAAAAAAATAAATGCGATAGAGTTTATTTAACTCTTTTCGCATTTAATTTTAAAACTTTGCTATATTTTTAACAAAATGTGTTGTCGCAGTGCAAATCACTGACATATACATCGATGTCTTACATATGCTGCATTGTATCTCACAAGCGTGAAAAAAAATCCCCGGACATCGTATAAATGTCCGGGGAAATTATTTATTCTACTGTAA
>ERZ779894.604-NODE-604-length-40984-cov-3.696597_pt1 | contig 40984 bp, 52 predicted proteins | sample MGYA00511587_ERZ779894 | MGnify/ENA primary metagenome ERZ779894 (study PRJEB29588, sample SAMEA2160490) | human gut metagenome | biome: human gut; feature: human-associated habitat; material: faeces | place: Denmark | collected 2008/2010 ... | reverse complement strand
AAAAAAGACGGGGCTTTCGCCCCGCCCTCTTACCTCTTCGTCAGCACTGCTGTACTTCCCTGATTGCTGATCTCATACCCCAGCACATCCGCAATATCCCTGATCTTGATATAGTTTGTGCCGTCCTTCAAAATCCGTTCCACGGTATATTCCTTACCATTCACAATCAACTTCGCCTGTTCCACCACTTCGTCATCAACCTCCTGTTTCACTGTATAATCAATATCCTTCAGACGCAGCCAATGGGTAAATCCAGCCTTGATCAGTTTATTTCTTCGGCAGCCATAAGCACTGCCATCCTCGGCAATATATTCCCCATTGCCGATATAAATGCCGATATGTCCTTTCTGCCACACAGCCGCCCCGATGGGTGCCTTGCTGATAGTGGAAATGGGCTGCACCTCCAACGCTGTATCATGATAACCCTGAGAATTGCGGATGATACCCGTTGCCCAACTGATTAGACCAGAGCAGTCACAACAGACCTTTCCAACCTTGTTTCTATCGCTGTTCCACACCAAATCCCCATACATGGATTTCAGCTGGTTATACTTGGCAATGGTCATCACTTCCCCCTTCATGCCATACACATACGGCACGCCCAATTTACTTTTGGCAAACGCCACTAGTTCTTGTCCTGTCATAGACTTTCCTCCTTTGTCCCAATATATGAAAAAGCAGGGAATTTTGCCCCTGCCTCATTCTTTCAGAAAACAACTCTCAATGCGTCCCAACATATTTCTGGACACTCTGGTTCTGTTCCAGCATTTCACGCATCTGTTCCAATGCTTCATCCACCCAACCGGAAAACGTATCAAAAGAAATCACTGCTGCCACTGCTGGAAACCGCTGCACAAACAAATCATAAACCTGACGCAGTTTCAGTTGTCCGGTACCGCCGCCCAGTTCCTTTTCCGCTTCGGTCACCGCATACAGCAGCCATTCTTTGATTTTTGCAATCTGTTCTTTGGTAGGCAGCTTAAAAAAGCGGTACAGCATGAATCCTACTGCCGCCGCTACACCTACACAAGCAATGAGCAAGTACCAGTTTTCCACCAAAAATTTCACAATATCATTCATACTTCAGACCTCCTTATTCGACCAAACTTCTTCCTGTTTTACGTTGTTTGTTTCCCGGTCAAATCGCAGCTTCTCCGCCTCTTTCGTTTCTTTGAAAGATTTGATGCAATAGGTGATGACAGTACCGATGATGGCAGTCACCACCGTCATAGACAGGTTTTCTGCAATTTCCGTTCTACCTAAAAAAGCCAGCAAATAGGATAATTGCAAATCAAAAATTGAGATTGCAAGAATCCATTTTACTAGCTTCTTGGTATATGTATTTCGTTTTCGTTTCATTGGCTATACCACTTCCCATCCAGATCATGAAGCCGCTGTTCATGGTTCTGCAGCATAGCATCCTGTGCCTTATTATGCTCGTGGATTTCCTTATGTTCCTCCTTTTTCTGCTTGTCCATCTCATCCACCTTTCCAGTGACGGACACGATCTGATCTGTCAGCCGTGTCACTGCATTGGTCAGCGGGATAATGGTTTTCACCGCAGTCACCAGAAATCCCAAAAATGTTGCCACGCCAATTACAATTTCCCAAGTCATACTCCTCACCCCTCAATCTGAAAAATCGCTGCCAGTTCGCTGGGTGGATTGAGCTGTTTTGTCATCGCTTGGATTGCTACATACACCTTCCCATTGGGGTCACGCTCTCTCATGCCAATTTTCACACCCATCCCGTAAACATAGGGATAAACTCCGTCCGCATCTGGTGCCGGATATGGATTGTAGTTGTTTGTAGCCACATCCGGCGTGTACTGGGCGAATCGCTGGATTGGATTGATACACTGATACACAATCCCTGTTTTTGGATAATAGGAAATATGGTTCAGTGTTTCCAGACCGTCATCCTGCACCCATTCCGGATAGCCATCCGCAAAAATGCCGATATCTGCAGGTGGGTTTGCCTGTTCCTGTGTCGCACTTGCTCCTGTCTGCTTGATCTGCTTCACATGGTTGATGAGTCTTTCGGCGTCTTCAATGTATCCCATAAAATCACCTCATTTCTGTTTTGGCAAAATGCCCTGTGTCATTTCGTAGTAGGTCACCAGATCAGGGTCATTGCCGCCCTGTTCTTTCCCTTCCATGATATACTGCTTTTCGTCCTCGCTGATTGTCCCGGCAGTGACCATCTGGGAAAGCTGCTCCTCTGTCAATTCGCCTTTTACGAAGCGACCTTTGTAGTAGTCCAGAAAATACTCTGCTCCTGATTTCATACGATCAGCCCCCTTTTCAAAAGTTCATCCATGACCATGTCCGCTCCTTCCTGACGGACTTCGTCTTGGCTTTTACTTACGGCTTCATAGATTTTTTCATTCATGGTTGGCTCCGGTTCAGGGGGTATATAATCTTCAAAACTCTCCGTAGTTTCATTGTAAAGCATACCTAGCACTACATTTTCACCACACGGAATTGCTATAATAGGATTCCCATAAAAATCAGGTGGGTAAACTGGTTTTGTTTCCGAAACCTCTATCGCAATAACTCTACTATTTAATACCATAGCATATCTCATACTTATACCCCCCAAGAAATAGACACGTATCCATCTAAACCGTCGGTACCATCTATTGCCATACCCTCATAATCTACCTTAGATGATGGTTCTTTCCATTTACATGAGCCACCATTACCTACATTTCCTAGGGTTGTTGTACCTCCGTTGCCGTTTCCAGAACCTGAGCCAGTTCTCCAACCGCTTTGATAATACATTATAAATCCATTATTGCCTTTATTACCGCCTTCACCGCCGGGTTCACCACCAGCAGATAATTGTCCTGAAATATCTGTACTTGAAACACCTCCTAAACCGGGAAATCCTCCTGATAATGTTATAAGTTCACCTATAATGGTAGGAGTACCAGCAGTACCGTCTTCCGCCTTTTGACCAGCACTCGCTGTCCAACTACCTTTACCTCCTTTACCTTTTTTTCCTACTGTTATTTGAATTTTTTCTCCGGGAGTTACAGTAAATTCTTTTTCAACAATAGATGAACCAGCACCACCACCTCCACCTCCTCTAACTACAGGACGACTATCCTGCATAGCCATGGCTCCACCAGCACCTGCACCTGCACCCGCACCACTAATTCTAATTTTTGTAATACCGGCTGGGACAGTCCACTCATATGTACCCGGCTCATCATATACGACAAGGCCACCCATTAGTAAGTTGTAAATAGTATTTAATTTACCCATTACAGAACCTGCTTTATTGCTGCCTACCGTATCATCTGTTTCACCTATCTTTGCATCAAACCCTGAAACCTTTTCAAGCACTTCTGCCAGCTTTTCCACCAGCACATTTTTCACCTGCGCCAGCCTTCCAAACAACGTAGGCTGTGTGTCAGCGTCCCCTTCTGCACCAATCTTATTACTGATTCCTTCCACAGTGGTTTCCTGTGCCACAGCCGCTTTCAGCTCCGCCACATCTTCCACCAGTTCCGTTGCCTTTGTGCTTGCCGTCTGGGCATTTTCGTTGATGGTATCCAGCTGATCCAGTTTTGCCGCTCTTTCTGCCGTCCACTGCTTCACATGGGCTGCAATATCCCCAATGATTTTATTCAGCTTGGCAAACACAGAGCCAGCTGCCTCACTGCCGCCACTGTCATTGGTTTCCCCAATTTTTCCAGAAAGCCCTTCTGTGTTGGTATGGATAAGGTCCACTTTTTCCTTCACCGCATCCAACGTTTCTTTGTCAGCAATATTGATTTTGGTATCGCCGCCCACCTCATCCAGTGAAAGGGTACCGCTTTCCATTGCCCATTCATATTTTTTCGCTGTGGTGCTGTCTACGATGTACCGCACTTCCTCAATATCTTTTTCCAGCCGTTCCACGGTGTCATTGAAAACAGGAATGGTCACATACAGCCCCGTTTCGATCTCCAGCTTTACCTCCGTATCATTGCCGATGTAAACCAGCAGATCAAGCTGCCGCTCCACCACACTGCCAGTGCTGTAAGCAGGAATCAATTCCGCATTTTCCCCGGCATTCCCGTAAGAATACAGGACTTCTGCCGTTTCCCGCTCCACACCTCCTGACTGGTTATAATACACCCCTTTAGCATACAGCCCCAGTTCCCTGTAATAAAAGGCTTCCTGTATATCTGCATTGCTGAAGATAGCACCAAAAATAGCGTCACCGTCAGGATTTTTCGTAGCTTTGTTCAGTGCCAGTTCCTTTACCACATCTGCCACATCCGTCATAGTTCTGGTGGTTTTGCCTTGGGGCAGATAGCCTTTGCCAATGACGATCTTTGTAGGCACAAAACTGGCGCCCATCTGCACATCTCCCAGCAGGAGCCGCCCCACATCCGTCACGTTATTGTCATAAAATGCACTCATGGCTGTTGTTCTCCTTTCTTTTCTTTGAAATTGCTGCCAATCCGTATGGTTTCAAAAGACACTTCATGGTATCCCACGCCGGTATGGAGCTGCATCCGCCCTGTCAATGTGATGAAAATGCCGTCCAAATGGGAAGAACCCCGTTTGACCTTTTGGAGAATCTCCAAAAACTGCATGAGCCTTTCATCGGTAATGGAAGGATTGGCGCTGAAAATACGAAAATGCCCCGGTTCTCCCTCATACTGAAACCATTCCTGTATGTATCCATCGCCAAAATATGTATGGATGACATTTTCCACTGCCCATTTTGTACCCAATTTCTGATACACATGATCACTGTTTTTAATAAGATTGCGTTTCACGTCAATGGGCTCTGATTTCAAATACCAAGTGATATGCAGTTCTTCCGCCAGCCTATCCAGTTCCCCTTCCGGCAGTTCATCAATCTTATCCCATGTGGTCAAAAGCTGGGCAGAAGCATGGAGTTTTTGGATAATGGCATCTGTGGCAAAGGACAGCCCCAAAATGACGCCATCTTCCCTCATAAATGACGGCAGCAAATCCCGAAAAGTCATGTCGCCCAATTTCATACGCCATCACCGCCTATTACCTCATGGGAAACCGTCAGTTCTCCAGAAAAGTTTGCCACCTGCTGGCTGGACAGTTCCGTGAATACTGGGGAAATGATATCTACCCGTTCCACTGCTTCCAAACCGCTTTTGGGCGCAAGGATATATTTTTTCAGCTGATCTGGATTGATGTCCCGTCCCAAAGCGCCGCACTGGTAGTCGTTATACTGCCAAATAGCGCCATTTTCTCCTTCGACAACGGCAATGGCGTCCGCTTCTTGTTCCAGCGTGCAATAATACTTGATATGGATGTCATAGCTCACCTGTTCCGGCGCCTTCACTGTCACCACATCGGTCATGGGGCGGATATCGTTGGCAAACACATCCTGTATCTTTTGCAGGGCATCTTCATCCGGCAATGTCCCCCCTGTCATCAGCGGCACAATCACAATTTCATTTGCCTTTGGAGAATGGACATACACGTCAATGATTTCCGCATCAGCTGACAACGCATAATAGCGATACGCCGCCAATGGTCCCGCAACGGAAAAAGAAGACGGCGCAAGGCGTATCCTCTCCCGAAAACGGTCGTCCCCTTCTGTGGTATAGGGTTCCCCATCATCGCCGCCGGTGGTGCCTTTCAGATTGCTGACACTTGCCACATAAGGAATCAAGTCCACCAATGTTTTGATGGTTCCTGCCGCCATGTTGTTATAGTCGCTGCCAGCTGTGGTACAGACTGCCAGCACATCCCGAAAAGTTTCTCCTGCCGGAATGACAGCCGTTTCTTTTGTGGCAAAATATATGCTGCCGTCCGGTGTGATTCGAGTGCCTGCCGGAATGATGATGTTTTGGGACTGAGGCGCACTGAGAGTAAACCGAAAGGTATCGTATGCCGGAGCAGGCTCCAGACGCTTGGTGCCTACCCGTTCCCCCAAAGCATCCAAAACCACACCCCGGGCATATTGCAAAGTACGCTGTTTGGCTGTGTCATTCATTTCGTGATAGACATTCACCAGCACAAAAACTAAGGCTTCCCCGTAAATCCGCCGCTCATCACCGGGATATAAAGGCTCGTTGACACTGTCCATGAGCCACTCCATGACGGTATTGTAAATCTCCGCTGCGTCTGTATTGACAAAATCAAATTCCTGTGCCATGTTTTCTGCTCACCCCCTAAACGTCTGATAAAAAGGCAGTCAAACCATAACTGCCATCTTGTTGTTCTGCGATGCTGATTTTCACATCTTCCACATTGACCCGTGGTTCATATGTGCGTATCAGCCAATTTGCATCCTCCACCAATCCCTCCGCAGCCTGTCCTTCCGGTCTGTCAAACCATCTGGCGTCTATGCCTTTCACCCGCTCCATGGGATTTTCCCCTCTGACCATGGACAACAGGTTTTCCACGCACTGTTTCGGTGTGCCGTTTCCTGCCGCTTTCATGGGCATCCCTCCTTTTCCATCAATACGGACTTTTCTTTTTCTTATCATCTGTGGAAGCCGTGGCGTTCATGGCTTCCTTTTTCTTTTCCGCGATGGTTTCCGTCATGCTTTTTGTGGCGCTTTTCCCACTGCTCTTGCTGTTTTTTGTCGTTGCCTTTGCCGTAGCCGACGCACTGGCAGGGATATATTCCGTAAAGGTAAAAGACAATGCGGCGGCAAGAAAATTGCCATTGGTATCCAACTGTGCTTCCGATATATCCACGCTTTCCAACTGAAAATTCCCTGCACCAAAACTGACACCGCCAATGAAAAAGGGATGGGCTTCCCCCACCAATTTGCGCCAGCTATCAAACTCTCCCCGCACATCCACACCAGCAGACGCCAGAAGATAAGTGCTGCATGTGATCTGCTCCAATTCCCGTCCTCTGGTGTTGGTGGGGCTTGTACCGCTGGTATCGGCATTGGCATCCGTCTTTAATTTGAATCCTGTGGAAAAATCGCGGAAAGGATATATCTTTTTTGGGTTGGTTTCAAACTTTTTGGTGCCCCACGATGCAATCACGCCCATACCACTTCACACTCCTTTTTACTTTGGCGCATCTGTGTCGTCATTGCCTTTCATGACGCCGCTGTGAACATGATTTTGCAGGCTGACACTGCCAGATTTGACATCGCCGGTGGCGGTGATGCTCCCCGTCAGAGAAATATCTCCCTGCACCGTCACATTTCCGCCGCCTGCCGCCGAAATGCCCCCTGTAGCAGTGATACCTCTATCAGCCGTCAGTCGTTCCGTCATGCGCGCCGTCCCCTCCACCGTCAATGTCCTGTAAATTGTGTGATTCCATTCCCCATCCATGCGGGCAAGGATGATGCCTGTCTGATCTGGAAATGTGGCATAGACCACAGGCATATTCACCGTCAGACATTCCAGCAAAAAATAGGGAATTACCAGCGGAAAAGTCACATTTTGACTTGCTTCCTGGGGAATCACAATGGCTTTTGTGCCGTCCTCCGTCAAAGAGGAAATAAATCCTTTGTTGATCATGTCTGCCCTCCTCAATATCCATCCAATGGTTTTCGGAAAAAGACTTTGCTCCGTCCCTTTCCATAGTCGTTTCGTATGTGCGTGAAAAAGACATGCCCATTCCATGAGGTTGCACGGTCATTCTCGATATTTGCTGTGCTTGCCGCCGCAAATTCTGGCATGACCCGTCCATAAAAATAGCCATACAGCATGCCTTTATTCACGCTTCTCAATAAGTTTTTGGCATACCTGTCCGCTTCCACCTGACTGGATATGGTGATGGGAATGTCCATGTCTGGAACGTATTGCCGTGTCCCGCCGTTATCCACATGAAAGTTCCCCTGATACAGCCCTCTTTCTATGCGGCAGAAACCGTATAATCTGGCGGAATGGTCCACAAAAGAATAATCACCATCAGATGTGATGGTGATTGTCTTTGCAGGCGGAATCCCTTCCAGATAGGATTGGGCATACAGGACCAAAGTGCCGTCATAAACCAAAAAGGCGCATCCTTCCAGGGTGCAAATCCGCTGAAAAAAAGAAAAATCGGTTTCGTTGGTTTGCAGAATATAGGCGTACTGCACATCCGAAACGCCATAACTTTGGAATGACAAGCCATGGTTTCCGGCAATTTCTTTTCCGATCTGGGTCAGGAAAATCTTCTGCCATGCCTTGCTCTTGCCTTCTTTGGCACTGGGCGGGATGGACGCCGCAACAATGGTATAAAGCCCATTTTCCGCGGCTGTGCTGTCCACAAACATTTTCCCTGTTCCTATGCTGCCGTATGAAACAGAGATTTCGTCCCCCACTTTTGGCTGCCAGACATCCCATTGGTTCTGGGGATCGTTGAAACGAATGTGCAGGGTATCGCTTCTGCCCTCACAATACATATCGTGATAGCAGTCGTTGATGGATATGGAATCCGTAATATCCACCCCTCTGAAATGTACCTGAATCAAGATGTTTCCCCCTTTCTCCAAGGCGGCAGGCTTTCTGGCACTTCGGTCATGTTCAAAATAGGGATGGAAAGGGAAATGCCCTGCTCAAAAATCAGCGTATCCACATAGTCCAGATTGGCTTGGATGATATAGCTTGACAATTTCTCGTTGGTGTAATACTTGAACGCCAAAATGTCAAAGGTGTCCCCCTCTGCGGTGATATAATCCTCATAACCTAGAATCTCAACTTTCATAAGCAAAATACCCCCTTTCCATAAACCACCGTTCCAGTAAATCAATAAACTCCGGATATTCCGCACGAATGGCAGCAATAATGCTTTCTTTGTCCGCGTTTCCGGTGATTTCGATTTTCGGTGAAAATACGATCTGACCAATGGAAACACTGTTGCTGTCACCGCCGCTTTCCAGAACAGAAACGCCTTCTGGCAATGCCCCCAGCATTTGACCTGCTTTTGCCCAATAAGAAAGGTTCTGGCTCCTTACGGACGGGTCAAAACTGATGACCGCTTCTGTGCCTGCTTCACCGGCAATGGATGCGCCGTTGGTGAAGCCGCCTTTTGCCAATAATGGCATTGTTGGCAGCATCAAACCGAAATGTTTGCCGCCAAAACCCGGCACCCATTCAGGAATATCCACACTGATGCCGTTGATTCCGTTGATGGCTCCGTTGATCAGGCTGATGACGCCATTGATGGGCGCCTTGACAATGCCCACAAGGGCACTGAAGCCCGATAGGAATTTTTCTTTGATGCCATTGATGAAATTTCCAACTGCCGTGCTGATACTGTTCCATACACCAGACAGAAACGTCCCCAACTGCACTGCGTACATTTTGACCGTATCCCAGTTTTTATACAGCAAAACGCCGATGCCGATGAGGGCACCAATGGCAAGGATCACAAGACCGATGGGCGATGTCAGAAAAGCCATCGCCGCACCGAATGCCGACGTGACTGCCGTACCTATGCCGGCGACCACATTCCATGCGCCCGTTGCTGCCGTCTGCGCCACCGTTGCCGCTGTACTTGCGCCTTTTACCACTACGTCTTTTGCGTATAGCGCCTGCAGATAGATGGTTTCTGCTTTTTCTTTCAGATGTGCCGCCCGCAGCAATGAAAAGGCGGCAACAGCATTGTGTATGCTCGTGATCATTTTTGCGGCAGAGAATGTGGCAAATACGATGCCTAAACCAACGGCAGCCGCTTTTAATATATCCGTATTCTGTGAACACCAAATAAGGGCTGCAATGGCTAAATCTATACCGTCTACCAAAATATCTGAAAATTTGACTGCAAGGTCTTCAATGTACGGTGACGCCTGCTGCATGGTCTGACGAATCTGCGGCGAAAGTTCCATAAGCCTGTTTGCCGCCTTTTTCCCTGCCGGTGCCAAATCCACCTCCAATTGTCTTCCAATGCCTTGAATGGCAAGACCAATGGAATTGTACTTCACAGCATCAATCTCCTGTAAAGCATCACCTGTGAGAAACGCGTGGTTTTCCGCTTCCGATAGGGCTTTGATTACATCAACACCTAAGTCTTCCCACTGGGTTCCAAATAGCTGAACACCTACCGCATCTCGTGCCACAGCGTCATCCATGGAGACCAAGTCTTTTAAGATCGTCCGAAATGCAATATTCGCATCCTCTCCGCCTTTGGCAAAAATCCCCATGACTTCATCCGCATCATATCCCAATGCGGCAAAGGCTTCCTGTGTGGTTTTGGAGCCGTCGATGGAACGGATGGAGAATTCTTTGATGGCATCCCCCACTTTATCCAAATTCCATGCGCCGTTTTCAGCGCCAGCCTCCATGATGTTGAACATATCATCTACATCTAAGCCCACTTTCGCAAACTGCACAGAATATTCACTGATGGTATCCAAAAGTTCCCCGGAGAAATCCAATCCTCTTTGGGCGCCTTCGGCAATGTAATTCATGGACTCTTTTCCGCTGATGCCGAAATTTTCCATCAACGCTTTCGACGCCCGCAATGTTTCATTGAGATCATAATCAAAGGTATCACGCAGTATAATGGCATCCGCTGTTACATTTTCCAGTTCTTCTCCCCAAAGCCCCGTTGTCTGCTTTGCAAGAGAAACAGCGTCTGCCACTTCCTGCATATCCTCACCCAGATTGCGTTCTGCGTACACATCTTCCACCGCATCTGACAGACCTTCCATTTCTGCGGCTGTTGCCCCTGTTTTGGCTTGCAAATCCCCCATGGTGGAATTATAAGCATCCCCCATGTTGATCAGCGCTTTTCCGGCATGAACAGCGCCTACGGTAATGCCAGCACCAGCCGCCGCAACAGAAGCCCCCACGGCAATGGCTTTGCCGTTCATGCCTTCCAGCCGGCTCTCCACTTCTCGAAAGGCTTTCTGCACCGAAGGATCTACATTGCCTGCCATATTGACAATGGTGGTCATGATTTTATTCTTTGCCATTCATTCACCTTCTTTGATGCTTTGGCAGGTGGAATGCCTTTTGCGCTTTCTTCTGCCGCTCCATCACTTCCTCTGCGGCTTCGCCGTAATCCCGCAGGAAATCAATGAGCCGCTCCCGTTCCACCTCTTTTATGCTGGTGTGGAAGTGTCGGCTGTATTCTCGGATGGCGCGTCTGAGTTTTTTTCCTGTAAGGCTCCCCCCAACCTCCCTAATGTAAAAAGCAGACCGATATTGGCAGTACGGTTGATGTCCTGCCCTTTCATGCGTTCCAGATCGGAAACGTCGATATCGGGATTGACCGCAATGATTGCCATAAACCCCAAATACAAATGGAGGGCGTAGTCATTTTCACGCATTTTGAAAGCGAAGGTCTTTGTCTTATCCAATGCGGCACTGCGGGCGCAGGCTTCCGAAAATTGCAATGCTGTGATTTCTTTGGCGTCATAAGTCAGTTCGGATACTTCCTTCCCATTGATCAGAATGGGGTTTTCCAATGTCAATGTATCTTTCATGCTGTTCTCCTTTCTTTGAAAAAAGCCCTATGGGAAATCCCACAGGGCTATTCTTTTCTTTACAACAGGCTGTTCATGGTTTTAGTGTAGTCCGTTCCAGCCACCCGCACAATGCCAGCCAGACGATCCACAAGGAACAGTTCCTCTCCGTCCACAAAAAGCTGGTAGCGCATGACTGTAAACGTAAGCTCATTGGAGCTGGCTTCCCCCACCGTTACCGCAATGCCGGGAATCTTTGTTGGCACACATTTGAAAAAGGCTTTGCAGCCTTTCTGTTTCGTAATACCGTTGGCGTCGGTCACATTCTGGACAAACCGCATTTCCAGAGATTGCGTTTCCGGCGTAATCATGGAACGCAGCCCTTTATCCACACCGATTTTGGTAATTGCCAGTTCCATATTTTCAATGAGCTGCCAGATGGGCAGGGACATCGTCCCCATGGCTTGTACTTCTGCCGCCACAGGCGCCACTTCCGGCAACGTAGCCTCTACGTCTTTTGCCGCAAGGACATTATTCACATAGGTCGTATCGGCAACGATGGCGCCGCAAATATCTACAAAAGGCATTTTTCTCACCTTCCTTTCTCATTCGCTGAAATATGTGGAAAAGCCCTCGTCCGTATAAGCCACCTTCATGGTGCCGGACTTAAAGGGCGGCGTAGGCGTCATTTTGTTTGACCATACAAAATCACCTTCCATGAGCTGCTCCGTGCTGTTTTCACTTTCCTTGAATTCGCACACAGGCTCCCCGATGAGGGCACCAATGGCAACAAGAGCATCCAGTTTTTCCTGCTCTCTGTTTTTGATGGTATCTGCCATGGCTTTTGTCATGGGGCAATCGATGGTCAGAGCATGTTCCCGCTGGAAATCGTTTGTGACATGCATCATCATCCGAATGGAAACATCAAAAATGGCTCTGGCATCTGTGACCAGACCATATTGATACGCTGCTGTATGCCCACCCCAAAGAACATGGACACCACCCCAATAAACTGCCGTGGTAATGCCGTTTTCATTGAGTTCATTTGCTGTCTGCTGGTCAAAACCTTTATGTTTGCTGCTTTTGCCAAAAAACTGCTTCCCTGCGGGAATCTGTTTATTAGAGGGGGTTTCCATGGGAACGCCCTGATGGGTGGCATCTACCAGACACATGAGCCATGCAGTCCATGTAGACAGGTGATAGACGGCGCCGTCCTTCGTCTGCCATTGTGGATAGCAAACTTTCGCCCGCTCCGATGTATACCCGTTTTCTTTTTTCCATTCCACGGCTTTTTGGATGGTATCGTTGCTTTCCAGTGGAATATCTGCCAGCACCATGGCGTCCCAATGTCCATTGATTTTGGCTGCCGCCTGAATCATGGCTCTGTAAACTGTCGGTTTTTCACTGTAACCCGGTGCCGCCAGCAGATTGGGAATCAAACCCAGTTCCGGGTAAACCAGTGCAACGCTGCCAAGACCTGTATAAACGCCTTCTGCCGTCACACCGCCTACAATATCCGCTTCCTGCACCATGGAAACATCCACCTCACTGAAGGTGGCGTTGACCGTTGTCAGCGGTTCTTCCGCAATGCTTTTGAGGATAACCTGTCCTTTGGTGAAATCATAATCCACCGTAAAATCCGTTCCCTCCACTTTATCTGCCAAAACCAGCGTATCCAGAATGATGGTATCGCTTTCAATGACAGCCGTTCCATTGACGAAGGTCAATTCCTGTGTGGTGGGTTCTCCTGCTTTTTTATGTGTTGCCGGGTCCAGTACATTGATGACCACAATGGGCGATACATTGGAAATCTCATTCTGAAAATGTGCGGCAAAGACCTCACACAGCGAAAAAGATTCCCAGTCCCCGGAATAGCCAAACAAACGCTGGGCGCCTTCCATGTTTTTGACCTGTAACGGTCCATTGACGTTGCCCATTTCCTCGTATCCACGCACAAGGTTCACGGGCGCAACGCCCACATATACAGGGATGGTATCTGTGGCAACAGGCACCAGCCCAATGGACTTGTCAAAGGCGCCGTAGGTTCCGTGTAAATATACCATTTTTTCTCAACTCCTTTTTTGAAATTCAAAGCAACTGCTGGTAGGAAGGGATATTCCGTACCAAAGGGCGTCTGACGCCAAACTGCACGCAGGCAAACCAGAAAGGATAAAAATCTGAGATTTCTTCCTGTTCTTTCTGCGGATAAAATTTGATGCCGGCACTCTGGTCTATTTCAATGCCGTTGATGTCCAGATGGCTTTCCAACGCCCGCAGGGTCACATCCACCCAATTCCACGCATCCCGCCAGCCTTCATAATGCCGCTGATAATAAGCCTCCGCTTCCGCTCCTGTCCACTGGTGAACGATGGAATGGTCCTTTTCATCAGGAAACAGGATATCCTGCCCATGAATGCCGGGATTCCATGTGCAAAGGCAAAATTCCAATGTAATTCTGCCGCTTTTGTCTGTCAGGCTGTCCTCCCCTTCCAGAATCCGCACACAAAGGGACGGTATGGGCGACAAAACAGCCGGCGGCAGTTTTTCTTTTGATGGGATGAAAAGAGAAAAGGCAGCGGGCGTCACCATGGTATATTCGTATCCGGCAGAATCGCTGTCCTTGTCGTTTTCCGGCGGCATTTTCAGCCGTACTTTATCGCAGATTTCCTTCTGTGCCCATGCGGTCACCTGATCTACGATCTCCACAACTGTCATAAGCGCCCTCCTTTCTGTCACACCACAATGTTTTCCCGCAGTGTCAGCGCAGACAATCCCATGTCCTCCTGCCAGTCATCGATGATACATTCTCTGCCATTGATGTTCAGATTCTCTCCGGCTGCCCGTCTGGGCGGCAAGTCCTGTGTGCGGGCATAAAAAAGGGTGGCACTTTCGGCTACTGCCAAATCCTGTCCACCCTGTTTTTCTTTCAATTTGTCGTTATCCAAAACAATGAGGATTTTCTTTCCTTCCACCACCGCTTCCACACCGAAAAAATCCAGATCCAGAAAGACATCTGCCATGTCCTGCGCTACTTGTTCCAGAAATCCTTCCATACTCACTGCACCGCCTCAGATGCGTCAAAAGAAGGGGGCTCCTCATGGGCTTTTTCCTCCAAAGCCTCCCTGATCTGTTGGATGAAGTCAGCCTTTTTTGTTCCCACTTTGTATTTCAGTCCGTAAGGCTCCGCAAATTCTTTCAGTTCTTCCAGCGTCATTTCCGCAAGATTCAATTCCTCCATGTCTTCCGTGGGGATTTCGTCCATTCCTTCATCCATTTCCGCATCCTCCTCAACTGCATACACATAGCTGTCCGGGTATGCGTCATCACAGACAGGCTCCGCAACACCCAGATCAAAGAGGCGGCGGGCTTTGTCCTCATCCAGTAAAAACGGTGCATCTTTTGGGGATTTTCCCACAACTGTTTTGCCGGTATCAAATCCATATACACCTTTCACGATTTTCACAAGAATCTGTTCCATGTACGTTCCTCCTTTCTTTTTTATCATTCTGTCACTTTGGCAGATACCCAAGGATTCTTCTGGTTGGGAACCATCAGGGGGCACGCCGTCAACGTAATGGTTCTGGTATTGCCCTTTGCGTCAGAAACGTACTTAGGCACCCTTGCCCCTGCGTGTGTGTAAACCTGACCATCGGACTGTTCCACCTGACTGACGGCGCCGCGGAGGGTACGACCGGCATTGGGTGCTGTCAGGATTACCTGTCCATCGCCGATATAAGGTGTCATTTCGCCGTTTTCGTTTTCATACTGTTCATCGTAGCAGAATACATCAATAGTTCTGCCATACACATTCAGGCGCATGATTCTTGCAACGCCGTTGGGCAGTGCAATGGGGTCTACAGCACCGATGTTGTAGTTGCGGATATCCAGCAGTTTCAAAATCTCTGCATCGTTCAGCATGATGGATGCAACGTCAGGGGCAACCACCAAATCTGTTGCAGGCAGACCACGGCTGGTCAGCATACGAATCATAACGTGAATATCATCCACGATTTTTGCCCCTTCCTGCCCCCATTTCACAGAAGGTGTATAGGCTGCAGGGTTGGATTCCCCATCATAAAAACGGATTTCCATATCGTCTGTTTTCGTATGGTCGTCTGCAATGTGTTTCATGATACAGCCGTTTGTCAGCATGGTTTCTGCTGCCATGAGTTCTTCTCTGCGGGTAATCATGGCATCCAGTTCGGAAATATCTTTGAGAATCATGGTGAGCTGGCGCTGTGCCGGTGTCAGCTGTGTGAACAAGGCTTCCCCGAAACCACGTTTTTTCAGTTCGTCAATGGTCAATACACGCTTGGGCGCAATGCGGGGCGGTGTATAACGCTCCATGTAATGCCCCTGACGCAGCATGGTCACGCCGCCTTTTCTTGGTGCCACAAACGGGGCGATCTTTCTGTCGCCGTCACGATATTCCATGAGTACATCATCAGAAGAAAAGATGTCTGTTGCCTTATTGGTGGGAAAATATCTGTCCCGCAGGAATGTAGTGGGCGGTGTCAGCTGTTCCACCGCCAGCAAAAGGGTATGTGTACTGTAAATATCCAATGCCATAGCAAATACCTCCTTTTTCTTACAGCGCGTCAGACAGCAGGATGCCGCCTTTGCGCAGTGCTTCTTTGTCCTTGAATGTCAGTGTATATTCGCCTTTGGTCAGCAGACGGTTTGCCGCAAAATGACCTGTGCGATAGGCAAGCGCCACAGCGTCGCCGCTGCTTGCGTCCACATCTTCTGCCAGAATACAGTTGGCATCCAGTGTGCCGCTGCTTTCTGCCGCCAGAAAAGACATTTTTCCGTCTGTACTGTCCATTGCCAGCACAGAGCCACGCTTCAGTGCGCCTTCCCCACTTTTGACTGTGACGCTCATGACGTCCGCCGGGGGAAAATGGTCAACCAGCAGACCGTCATAAGCCGTTTCGCCAACTCTTTCATACAATTTCTTAGCCATTACGCTTCCCTCCCATCATAGACTGAAAGACTTTCACAGCCCCATGCACAAGTTCTGCTTCGTATTCCTTCTGTGTGCTTTCTTCATTGCCTTTGTTAGGTGTCGCTTTTACACCTTCTGTAGCTTTGCCGTCATTTTGCATGCCGTCCAGCACAGCCGCTTTGATGCGTGCCTCCTGCTGCATGGCAACAAGGGCAAGCTGTTCTGCCGTCAGAGGCTTTTCGCCGTATTTCGCATTTTTCACAATGTCTTTGTCAGCGATGGCGTTCTCAATGTCCTCAATGGCTTGCAGTCGTTCTCTTTCTGCCTTTGCCCCTTCCGCTCTGCCAGCTTCTTTGGCGGCAGTTTCCATCTGTGCCACAAATTCTGGAAAAGCCAGTTTCATTTCTTCCAATGTTTTGATTTCCATGCTCTCTTTCCCTCCTGTTTGCTTATTTTTCTCTGGGTGCGCCAACGTTTTTCCCGCCGGAACGACGATGTTTCCAACCGGAATCCCCTGTGGGATACAGGACATCCTGTGTGTGGAAAACAGAACGCCGTTTGCCATGAGGAAATGCTGGTCTTCTGTCAGGCGCATTTGGACAGGTGCGCTGTCAATGACTTCATCGGCAAATCCTGCGTCAACAGCTTCCTGCCCCGTCAGCCATGTTTCCCCTGTCATGAGATTTTTGCATTCCTCCTTTGTCTTGCCGCTTCTTTCGGCATAAACGCCGATTGCCGCGTTATTATGGGCGGTAAACTGCTTGATGATGACTTTTAACTGCTCGATGTTGTAATAGTCGAACAGCAAGCCCGACACGCCGTGCATCATCAAGTTGCTGCCTGCGTTCATTTTCCTTGTATCTCCCGCCTGAAAAATAATGGACGCAGCCGATGCCGCCAGCCCATCATTGATGGTGGTGATGTTCCCCGGTAGCCCTTTCAGCCGGTTATAAATGGAAAGCCCCGCATAAAAATCACCTCCCACGGAATTGATGTGGACAATGATGTTTGCCTTATCCTCGATTTCTTTCAAGTCCTGCAAAAATTCATCCAGTGCAATGAAATTGCCGGGAATCTTCTCCCCTGTCCACCAGTCCACGGGATATTTTGACACCACTTCTCCATACATGTTGATTTCGGCAGTATCATCGTCAATGACCGCAATGTTGTATGCCTTCATGGGCTTGTCAATGGTCTGTTCCAATGCCACGCATTTCAACCTCCTTTGCCACTGCTTTTTGCACAAGGGTCTGTATGTAATTCTGGAACGCCTGCGCCCCTTGCGCTTGTTCTCCATTTGCCTGCCGCAAGCGTTCATTTTCTGTCAGCAGCCTGTCAATATTGGCTGTATATTGCCCGCCATTGAGCTTAATGGTTTCCGCTTCTCTGGTGGACAACCCGTTTTCGATTGCCATGACCGCCGCTGTGATTTCTTTGGTTGGGTCTAACTGTCCCGCTGGTGCGCCGATCCACTCACTTCCCAGATACGCCTGCCGAATCAAAGGGTCTGTGAAAAACGCCGGCGCGGAAATGCGTCCTCTTGCCACAGCTTCCGTCAGCCAGATTTCGTAAACGGGACGACATAAATCATTGGTCAGCCATTCCCGACGCATTTTGAAGGCTTTCCACGCTTCCAATAAGGCAGCTCTGCTGGCGGAATAACTGCTGTTGAAAGATTTCAGGAGCAAATCTGCCGGAACTTCCAAAGCCGCTCCCACCTGCTCCGAAAGGGAACGCATGAACACGTCAAAACCGCTGTTGGGATGAGTCGGTGCACCAAACTTCACATCTTCCCCGGCTTTCAAAACATTGATAGTCCCTGCGCCCATTTCGTACTCATTTTCATCGTCTGACACTTCCCCAACATCTCCACTCAAAGGCTCATTCATGGGAATGTCATTCTGGATGGCTTCGGTGGTGATAAACGCCGTAAAAAAGCTCTGCACCAATGCGCTCATGATCTCCGCTTCCGTATACCGCCGCATCTGCAGCAAAGGTTCAATGACCTGTGCCAGATAAGGAACCCCTCGGAATTGCTCGGGACGCTCACTTTCCATAATGTGCAGAATGTTGGGCAGTCCACTTTCCTCTCCGTATGCTTCTACCCGGACAAATTCCGTCGGTGTCATGGTAGACTGGAAAGGATGGGTATTGGCAATATGGTACGCCAGAATACTGCCGTTTTGGTCGATTTCCACACCATCATAGATTTTGTTTCCGTCTTTTGTCACGCCTGTTGTGTACCCTACGGCACTGCTTGTCAATGCGTAAGGTGTCCGTACCCTGTCCGCTTCGATGAGGTGCAGACGCAGGCTGTATGGCATCAGCGGCGCAGCGTCATAATGCTTGATGACGGCAAACACATCGCCGGACAGCAGCCATGATATAAGGGCAAGCTGCTGTATGCCATAAAAATCATTGACGCCTGTGGCATCGCAGGCACGCTTATTGGTTGCCCAAAGCTCAAACTCCGCTTCTGTCCGTTTCTGCCACGCTTCCGCTTCCTCCTGTGACAAACCAAGGATATGGCGGTTGATGGTGCTTTTCAGCTTCAGCCCATTGCCAACCACATTGGTACGGTTGGTTTTGATGGCGCTGGCGGCAATGGCAGAACCCATATACAGCATTCTGGCACGCTGCCGCAGGGTGTAGTTGTTGTTGTCAATGTCCTCACTGGGTGCGCCGCTGTTGGGAATCATGGCTTTCATGGATTTTTTGACATAGCTTGCCCCTGCTTCCGAATAGCCCTTGTCCTGAATCTTTCTTTTGGTTGGATTTCTTTGTTTTTTCATGATTTTCTCCTTTTTGCGGGTAATAAAAAAACACTGTGGAAATTATTTCCATAGTGTTTTCCTCAAATATCTCTCGGCACAACGCCAAAGGCTTTCCTTGACTTTCTTCCCGCTATCTGTCCTTCCAGCATATCAATTTCCTGTTCCAGTTTTGCAATGGTTTCTTCCAAAGACGGCAAATCCAAACGGGTCAGGCTGCGGCTGCCAATGGTGTATGACTGCACACCTCCCTTGAGTAATGCCATATAAGCGTTGTATGCCGCTTCCAACTGCGCCTGTTTTCTTTCCAGCCGCATCTTCAGCAATGTTTTGTTTTCCATCATGCGCCTCCTTTCTACCAGTCTTCTTCCATGGCGCGGTTTTTCCGCACACGGTTTCTTTTGGGCTTGGTGGGCTGTTGTTCTTTCGGTATTCCTCGCAGGCGTTCCGCTACGGCATCCAGATCCGGGTCCAACACACGAAAAGCCGCAAGGGCGTAGTTGCGGCAGTCCAAGGCTTCGTTTCGCTCATGCCCCAACAATTTCACCCATGCCCAACGAGTACGCCCTTTTTCTGTTTTCATGACCAGTTTTTCTGACAGCAGTCCGCTGAAATAAAGGCTGTCATATCCCCGCTCCGATTCCCTTGGGAAATGACAAAATTTCGCGCCGGGTTCCTGCACCTTCAAATTGCTCATGATATCCGTTTTCCCCGCATCAACGCCAATGGCATAAAGCCACGCAAAGCCCACTGCCTTGCCGTTTACCACCATTTTCACTTTGGATGGCGGCTTGGTGTAGGGGATGCCGTCACCACCATAGCCTTTGATGGCAAATACCCGCTTGTAAATGCGTTTAGCACACTCCCGATAAACATCCTGTGTTTTATGACCGCCGCTGTCCACAAAGGTCATGGAAATCTTCAGCCCTCTTTTGGGATTGGCAAAAGAATATGTTTTGTCAATGACGCCGTCCAGACGCTCCCACACTTCCTTATCGTGAGGATCGCCCACAATCATGCCTTTTTTGATGCCCCATGTTTCGCCGTAGTATCCGTGTCCCACTACTTCGTATTCCAAACGGTCGTCCTGAGTATCTACACCGCATGTCAGCACCAACACACCTTCCGGTAGCTCAATGGGACTGCCGTCTGCTCGTGTGCCGTAAAGTTCCCGACGGGACAACATGGTATCTTCATCCTCCAGATCGCCACGATCTTCCCATAGCTTCCCCAGCATGGTGTTATAAACAACTTTCAGTCGCTGAGGGTCTTTTCTGGCACGAAGAAAAGCATAAATGATTTTCTCCCACGGCTGCCATGGGGAAGAAAAACCCTTCAGCCAAAAAGAACGGTGTCCATGGGCAATGGCTTCCGGGTACGCTGCCACCCATTTGGAAGGCTGTTTCCGCATTTCCTGTTCCGTTGCCATGTAGCCGCAGTCCGGGCAGACCCAGTAAATATCTTTGACCAGATAATCCTTCTCCCGCCCCTGCTGTATGGTGTCAAACTGAAAATGGATGTCGTCAAAATCGATTTCATGAAAGACATCACAACAGGGACAAGCCTGCTGCCACGTTTCCTGTGTCCCTTCCAGAAAAGAAGTTTCAATGGCAGAGGCGCCTTTGATGGTCGGCGTGGATACGTCCACCATTTTATGATTGAAAAAAGTAGTGGTGCGGGCTTCTGCCAATTTCCATGGATCACCTTCATTTCCTGCGGACAATGCCCATCTGTCCCGTTCGTCCCCCAGAACATATTTTACGGGCGTAGACGCCAATGCAGATGCACTATTGGAACCAATGATGGTGAGCATGCCGCCGGGAAAACTTTTCTGCAATACCGTATTGCCGTTTTCCCTTGCCTTGGCTTCCGTCACTTTTCCGCTGATTTTTTTGCAGTCCCGAATCATGGGCGCAATACGCAGGCGGCTGAACTTTTTGGCTTCTTCAATGCTGGGCTGTATGTATAAAATGCTGCTTGGGTCCTGATCGATGATGAATGCCGCAATGTTGAGCTGGATTTCCGTTTTTCCCACCTGAGAGCTTGCCACCACAGAAATTTTCTCCACCTTTGGGTCTGTGAAAGCGTCCATGATTTCCACCATATAAGGCGTTCTTTCGTTGCGCCAGCGTCCAGCTTCCGCGCTGCTTTCCCGTGACAGCACTCTGTATTTTTCTGCCCATTGGGAAACGGTGAGGGCTTCCGGCGGTTTGTAATTGGCAAAAGCACGGGAAAATGTGCGGATTACCGACGGCACATTATGGGGTTTCTTCGTCATAGACTTTGTTCTGCATGTTGGCGCGTTCCCGCATGCGCTTATGATAGGCTTCTTTGTCGTATCGAAAAGTGGATAAATCCTCCAGCATGGTTTGTACTTCCTTGCGGATGCGCTCTGCCGCTTCTGCCGCAGTGGAAATATGCGCCAAATCCACAGCAAGTTTATTCGGCAGCGCCATAAGCATAGCCCGCACCTGCATCACATGTTCTGTTGTGATCTGCTCCACATCTTCTGACCGATGAAGCTCCCCTTTGAACTCCTGCAGCTTCAATTCTTCCATTTCCGCTTTTGCCTGTTTGAACCGCGCTTCCGCTTCAATTTTCAGACTTTCGTTTTCCTGATCTGTTGCTTTCTTTTCTCTGCCGTTGGCTTTATCAGAAAGATACTGGATGTAGCTTTTGACCGTGGGAAACAAATCATACTTGATGGGACGCCCTTCCCCTTGGATGATACCTTCTGTTTTGAGCTGTTCCACCCTTCTGGTTGTGACGCCAAAAAGGGAAGCAATGGTCCGTGTAGACTGTAAATTCTTTTTGGTTTCTGCCATTTCTCCACCTCCTTGGAAACGAAATGGGTCAAAAAAATTTCTGCAAAAATAGAGAGATTTTGGGCTCGCCAGCACCACAGTAGATAAAGGAGTTTTCACAGTACCTGTGGAATGCCTGCGCCATGCCTTTGCTTCATTTTTTTGCAGTAAAATTATTTCATATACCGCTTCATGTGATGGTCGATACGCTTGCCCATCTCCGTGGAAAGAGTCTTTTCAATGTTTTCTTTTACGACATCATTGCTGACCATCTGCGGCATGGATACTGTCTTGATGGCTTTCAAATCACTTCGACGCTGACTCATGCGCTGGAAAGGAATGTAGTTGGTGCCGCCTTCCTGACGGTTTCCTGTATGCAGAAGCATGATTGGTGAATCAGCGCTGTTTTGTTTGCCCTGCTTTCGGAAGTTCTTCCCGATGTTCTTTTTTTGCTTTTTCGTCAGCTTCTTCACTTTTCCTAATGTTTTTCGCTGCCCACGTTTGATAGTTGCTTTGATGGTATAGCCTGTTCTGCTCAAGGGCGGTGCAGTCGGTCGCATTTGAAAGTGAACGGGAGTTAAACGACGTCCCTGATAGACCAGCGCCGCTTTGGCTATGGTCTTACCACGGACACCAATATATCCGATCTTCGTACCGCCAGAGCCGCTCTTAGGGCGCACCTCTGTCCGTTTGATATTGTAAACGGCACATACCTCTTTCGCGATCCAGCCGGGCGCACGTCTTTTGAAATCGCTTACGATTCCCTTTGATACCGCTTCGGGTGCCTGTTTCAGTTTACGGATTTCTTTTTGCAGGCTTTTGTAGTTTTTTATTCCAATGGTAAATGTGTTTCCCATTGAAATCACCTCCTGAGGAAAAAGAAAAAGAACCATCGCTGGTCCTTTGTGGTTCCCTTTGGGTTCCATGATGCCATATTAGCACAAATTTATGGGGCATTGTGGGGCATCTTTATGAATTTCAAAATAGTGCAGTGTATGCTTATGGAGTTTGATTACATAGCAATAAGTTTTGCTTCCGATGATTCTCTGGCTTGTCCAATTTCATTTTACCTAAATCACTTCATCGGTGATTTTTAGTTACAAAAAACAACATAACACTAATCCCATGTCTTGCTAAATTTGTAGAATTTCAACCAACAAGCTCAGCGATTCATTGTAGATTCTGGCAAAGAATGGTATAATAAGCCTGAATATTAGCGAAAATTAAAGAAATATGCAATTCATTTGTATTTCCTAAACAAATACTAAATAAATCATTTTCAACTAAGAGAGAGGTGTTTCCATGCCAAATTCTGATTCCAAAAAATACTTCGTAAAAGATGAAGCATTACACGGTATCGATAACGATCAATTTCACTATGCCGACATTTCCAAAGTTTTAAAGGAAATTATAGATACTAATGCGCCTCCATTCAATATAGCCATTATTGGCAAATGGGGGCTTGGTAAATCATCCCTTATCAATCTTGTAACTGATAAATACAAGAAGTCTCCCGAAAAATATTGTATTCAAGAAATAAATGCATGGAAATATGAAAAAGAATCTTTGCGAAAAGTTTTTCTGAAACAGTTATGGCAAGGCTTGAACAAGAGAAAATTCCATAGTTTTGAGGTCATCCGACAGGAAATACTAGATATTATTATGGAAGAACTCGTAGATGACTCTACCGGCAGCAAAAAAATCAAATGGCAATCCATCATAAGTTCTTTTGCAAAATCCTTCCCTGTTCTAGCTATAATCGCAGCCTTTACTTTTGGCGCTTTTATATGCTATAAATATGTTCAATTTCATATTGTGGATTCCCCTACATTCACAAGTTGCTACTTTTGGGCACAAGTATTTTTAGGATATTGTAAAAATATCGGAACAGTATTGTTTATTCCTGTTATCGTCGCTGTGTTGACAAATTTAACGATTGAATATAGACAAAAAAAAGCGCAGAAATTTGAACTGAATTTTCCCTTTGAAACAACAGATGACTATGAAATTTTTTTAGAAACAAAAATCGAAGAATATCTAGAGAAACAAAAAGATTTAAAAATTATTACAGTGATTGATGACTTAGATAGATTAAGCATAGATAAAATTGTTGAGGCGTTAGATGCTCTGAAAGCTTTTGTTGGCTTTTCAAGATGCATTTTTATCGTGCCCTTTGATGACGAAATCATAAAACAAGCATTAGACAAACGGAGAGTAAAAGAATTTAATGACCATGATGAAATTGTAGAAAGCGAATTAATTTTAGATAAGCTTTTTCAATTTAAAATATACTTACCTCCACTTCTTGACTTCGACATTCAAGACTATGCTCTTTCTTTGGCTAAACAAGAGATACCTGATTTTTTAAAAGAGTACTGTAATGAAAAACTTATGGAGAAAGTGATACGACGAGTCCTGATCCATCCATCCGTATCAACCCCTCGCCAAGTTAAGAAGCTTCTAAATGCATTTGTTAACAATTACATGATAGCTACCGCTCGAGAACAATCTGGAAAAGTCGAAAAAGGACTTTTAACATCCGAAAATGGAACAATGCAAATTGCGAAAATATCTGTTTTACAAGCAGACTTTAATAACTTTTATGATCTACTCTTTAAAGACATGAACGCTCCAAAAACATTTTTAGCATATCATGCTGGAGAAGAAACTAAAGAAATCCCTCAAACTCTGCGACCTTATTTTACGCAAAATACTATAGATAATGAATCTGGACAATTTCTGTTTAAACTAAGGAGCGAATACGAACCTCTTGCCAATTTTTTAATTAAAACAAATAAATATCAAGTTGGTAGTATTGCTCCGTATCTCTATCTTGCTCAAGATGAGATTAGTATCAAAACTGGAGATGAATTGCAGCGTAGGGTTACACAAGCACTTGTTAGTGGTAATACTCAAACCGTTAAAAATTTGTTAAAGGAAAATCCTGGAGTAGTGGAGGTAATTCTTCGTAATCTGATGAACGATAAGGAAGATATGACCAATACTGTAAGTGTTGCTATTTCTATATTTGATATTGTAAGCAGTGAATTTAAAGTTCAATTGGCACAGAGAATTATTGATCGTACTATAGAATTTAATAGGTCTGAACAATATTTTTTGTATTCAGTTCCCCCTGACAACATGTTCAGCATTGCTGATACCGGAGAAAACAGAAATTTTAACGAAAAATTTATTGCTGACTATCTTTCTGTTTTTCCAGTACATGAAAGTCTAAATAAAAATCAATTTATTCTTGCCTTACGAACTGCACTGTCACATTATGCCGAGTTTCCATTAGACCTTCGTTTCAAACTTCGTGAAATGACCGATTTCTCCATAAACGAAAGTACAATTACGGCATCTGATTTGCTGAAATGTATTAAGCCAAATGAAGTCGAAGAATTTAACTATCTCTGGGGGATACCTTGGTATAAAAAACTTTGTGAATTTATTGATGCAGAAAGCAATTTTTCCAGTGAAATCATTAGTTGCCTAAATGAAACATTTGAAACACTTATAAAAACAGAATCAGCTGATACATTAGTTCTTCCGTTAATTCCTTTATCAACTGATGTAAATGCTCTTTCTGTAATTGCTAAATTACTGGATAAAAAACAAGGTGATGAATCTTTCAAAGCAATGCTTTCTGCTGAAAATGCTACACAAATTGCGGAAAATGTGATTGCACACGATTTTTCCAAGAATGACAGTACAATCTGTGCAATCCTTAAAAATTTGCCTTTTTTAATATCCGAAGAAAATTGCGACATATTTGATGCGTTTTTGATCCATTTTCAAGATACCAATAATCTTGATGACGTAATAGTTTACTGTGGAAAGCAGAAATTTTATGACAAACTTCCTGAAACTGCAGATATTCTGCATTCTATTATTTTCGAAGACGAAAAGTATGATGATCTGCTTCGCAGAGTCATTATCTATTTTACTGATTCGATGATAACAGACATCTTCGATAAATTAAATCAAAGATGTAAATATCAGTCAAACCATAACTACGATAGAGAATTATCCATAATCCGGATTATAGACAATTCTAAAAATTTTGCAAAAGAGTTAGAACAATTATTTAATGAAACGTTAAGGCGACAACTTTCTTCATACTATAATCAGCCAGACTATGTGGAATTCGTTTCAGAAGTTGCATCTACACTAAAAGATGTTCTATCACAAGATACACTAAATGCCTATATAACTTTATTACTTGGCAATGTATTTTCATACAATCAAACAGGTGCTCTGGTAGCACTTAAGAAAATACATGGAGTAATTCCCTCTAATGCATTCAAAAATGTTTATAACAAAATAGTTAACGAATGCAGTCCTTCTGCATTCGATGATGCTCTAGAGGTAATCATTAACAATAATAACATCCGACCTATGGGGCAGGATGATTTAGACGTATACTTTGAATGGCTTAAAGAGAATCTTCCAACTACTACTAATCCAGATCGTGTTTTAAAAATATTGGCTACATCATTTTCAGTGATTCCTGAAATAGATCAAGTTGTTAATGAAGCACAGAAAAACAAAGCAGTCAGCATTGAAGCACTGTCTGATTTAGTTGCACATTCTCTGAAGTCGATCAATGATCAAGACATTACTCAAACAATTTCTGCGCTATATAAAGCAGAAAATGGATACAGCATTGTTCAGAGTGCTCTGCACAAAATTGGCAATGTTTCGCATATTTTGTCTGCAATATCACCTGAAAATTGTAAAGATATGTTGCCTACTCTTTCAATACTGGCAGCAAATTATCTTTCAATTTCAGAGGGCAAGAAATTACTTTTAAAATGTCTTGAAGCGTGTATTTCTGAAATGAACTTGACTGGTCCATCAATTGAAATTCTTCAGACAATCATTGACCATAAGCCACAATTAACAAATGATTCTGTGTTTAAATCAGAGTTAATCAAAATTACAAAAACAGCATTCAACACCACTGATAGTGATGTACTTAAAGAAAAGATTTTGCTCCTCGTTATTGCTTTCAATGTAAAATCTGAATTTAAGAAAGGTCTTGAAGGTGAAAGTCTTGAGTTCTTAAAGAAATATACACCGTAAAATTTAAGCTTGTTGAAATGCTCCAAACATGCTACCTAATTTGAATGCATTCAATAAATTGAGAGCCCCCTTGTCATAAAATACAAGAGGGCTCTTAGTTACTTATCTTCTTTCATTTCCAACTAATCCACACGAACATATTTACACAATTTCAAAATGATTCAGTGCATATCCATGAAGTTTGGTCACATGTCGATAGCTATATTTCATTTCCACAGCAATTTTCTCCCAGCTTTGTCCAATAAGATAACGCCTGGACAGGATTTCCTGTTCTATTGCATCTGGGACCATCCCGATCTGCTGACGGATTTCCCGGTAAGTTACCATCTGCATTTCTCTTTCCGCTTCCAACTCCCGCAGCAGTTCATCCAGCCGCGCCGCATATCCAGACAAATCAGATGTTCCGCTTCCGCGCGGCATCCCATCCCCTAAACCAACAGGACTTGTCTTACTGGAACGTAGTTCCTCGATTTCTTCTTGGATCAGTCCCACTCTGCGCTTTGCCGTCTGATATCTGCGCAGGTACTGCTTCTTTTCTTCATTGTTCATCGGTATTCCCTCCCCATATTTATTTTATCTTTACACATCCACAGACTTCTGGTCTGTTCTGGCAACTATTTCTACACTTTTTATGGTAATCGCAATCAGCACAGCAAACATTTCCTCTCCTTCTATCGCAATTAAAAATGCGGCACATTCTCACTTCATCCTTTGACATCTTTCAAGCCCCTTTCTATATTCCGTATATTTCCAACATAATGCCATACACAATCTTTCAGGCTCTGTCCCAAAATTTCTTAATTACTTTCGTTATCCTATCCTGTCATAACATTCCGTAATTCTTCCATACTTCCAATTTTCTCCCCGCACATCTCCGGCAGATTAGCCCGGACAAGGGCTTCCGCAAACGGCGGCGGTACTGCATTGCCGCATCTCGCTACCTGCTTTGTTTTCCCATAAGTTTTTCCGTCACAATCCTTATCAATGATGTAATCAGCAGGAAATCCATTTGCCGCATATAACTCTTTCGGTGTGAGCATACGCAGTCCAATATCACAGATAAAGTACTTTTGATTTTTTATGGAAATCAGCAGGATTTCATCACATCCGATTTTGTAGTCGGCATACTGATTGAGTAATTCTCTGATTTCATTCCAATGCCCCAGATCTGTATTTTCTCTCTCCAATTTGACAATGGTCAAACCGAAATGTCCTGGGGACGTTGTAACGGTATGGAGTGGCTCTGATGTGTCCTGTCCAACACCTGTTTTATAGAATTTTGAAAGAAATGCTGCTGTCACCGCTTCCCTGTCTTTTGCCGTTACCGTATGCAGTGGATCAGCAGCAGAAATACCGCCTTTTTCGTTGCCATAGTACTTTGTAAGATATGCCGCCGAAACTCCATAACGGTTGGATGCATCCAATGTCATCAGCGGTTCTGTTACTTTTTGCCCTCTCGCTTTTTCTGACTGTTCTGTGTGATACTGTACCAGTGAAGGCATCAGTAAGCATTGCTCTGCTTTGGAAACCGTTGTCCTGACAGGTTCTTCTACGCTATAAGAACGATCTTTTGAAAAACCCGTTTGTCCTATGGCTGTCATTGCCGCAGAAAGAAGCATCTGTCCACCTCCGCCTCCTGTTCGAATGGTATCTATGGGAGAATCTGCGGCATGTCCTGTCGCATTACTGGTATTGGAAACCGTCCAAATCGAATATGGTTCCAAAATCGGTGATACCAATCCATATCCGTTCTTTGCTGTGACAGTCTGCACCGGATCTGTTATTTCCTGTCCCCTGAACTCTCCCGTATGATTTACCATGACCAAGAACGGCGCAGAGGTATTTAATACAAACTTGTCCAGTCCTCTGATAATTCTTTTTATAGTATTCTCTGCCAGCGGACGCACCGCACGAATACCGTATTTTTCTTTGATTTCTTCTGATGTATCAAAAATAGAAGGACATGGCAGGGACCAATCTATGATTTCCGCCGCACTTCTCCATGGTTTTTTCCTGCCTTCTATCACTTCTTCACTGTCTACTGGTGCATGCGTCTTTTCCGGAAATATAATGGGCTTTCCGTCACATCGTGCAATCAGAAAGAAACGCTTCCGTATGGTAGGCGCTCCATAATCTGCTGCTACCAGTTCCCTATGTTCTATGCAGTACCCAAGGCTTTCCAGCTGCTCTTTCCATTTCCGAAATGTTTCTCCCGCTCTGCTTTTGACTGGTTTTCCTTTCCTCACAGGTCCCCATGTCTGGAATTCCTCCACATTTTCCAGAATGATTACTCTTGGACGCACTGTCCCAGCCCATTTCAGCACAATCCACGCTAACCCTCGAATATTTTTGTCAACGGGCTTACCACCCTTTGCTTTTGAAAAATGCTTGCAGTCCGGCGAAAACCAGGCAAGCCCTACCTTTCTTCCTCTGCACACTTTCTTTGGGTCTACATCCCAAACCGATTCACAATAATGTGTGGTGTAAGGATGGTTTGCCTTGTGCATAGCAATGGCATCTGGATCATGGTTTATAGCAATATCCACTGGGCGTCCAGTGGCAAGCTCAATGCCAGTAGAGGCACCACCTCCACCTGCAAAATTATCAACGATCAGTTCTTCCAGTAAATTCATTTGTTTCATATCTTCACTCCTCAAAACGGCAAATCATCATCCTCGATATCATCTATGGGATAAAACCCATCCTGTGTCGGTTCTCTCCTCGGCTCCTGATTCTCATTTTTACTTCCTGCGAAGTGCTGTTCCTCCACAACCACTTCCATATTTCTTCTTTTGTTACCATCTTTATCCGTCCAGTTCCGCACCTGCAGCCGCCCAACAATGCAGATCAACTGCCCTTTTGAGAAATACTTTTCCGCAAATGTAGCAGACTTTCCAAATGTGACACATGGGATAAAATCCGCTTCCGCTTCGCCTTCCTTCTTCCATCTTCGGTTGACCGCCAATGTATATCTTCCGACAGCTACTTGGTTTTCCCCTTCGCCATATCGGATCTCAGGATTTTTTGTCAGTCTGCCCAGCAATTCCACTTTGTTCATTGATACTTCACTCCTCCATTTGCCGCAGTGCCTCCACTGCCAGCCTTACATATTCCTTTTTTCGCTGGATGTTTTCGATTTCTGTTTCACTGCGTCCCTGCCACTTTGCCTTATTCGCTTGGTAAGCATGTTTCTTTTCCAGCTTTTCAAAATAAACAATGGCATCCGCATATAATGCCTTGCACATGGTTTTCCTCCTTTGCTTTTTCGTGACCTCAAGAAAATGGTCTATTTTCCCAGTTTATATATCGCTGTAATGGTTCCGCTTTCCACACCATCACATTCCTCAATTTCTGCCGACGCAAAAACAGCAGCTTCCTTTTCATCCTCTGCTTTGATCACAAATTTCACAGTAATTTCCACAGCGTATTCTCTCATCACATCAGCCAAAACCCAGCCACCTCCCCATGGATACACAAATCCATTTCTTCCACAAACTGGCTTTCATACTCACACATCCAGCAGTCATTTACCGGCATCTTTCCGTACTTCTCTATGGCGTAGGCTTTGTAATTCTCCATGCCTTTCCGCTCCACCATGCTTTCCATTTCTGCTTTCCGCTGCTTTGCTTCTTCCAGATCCAGCATGATGTAATTTTTTCCAATCAGGTCGATAAATTCTTCCCTAGTATGTGTTTTCTCGTATTCCCTCTGACAAATGCACTTCAGCGCCCGATCCAGACCACTTTCTGGGTACGCATGCAAACCACCCAGCCCCGCAAGGTGTACCTCTTGCACCAGATAACACCAAAAACCGTGCCTATCAGAAATCTTTCGTTTTCCATTTCCATGGAAAATATGGTGTTTCTGCAAACAGCTTGTCCTGCCTGTCACAAAGCATCTTTTTTCCTTTCCCGTCAAAATGCTCCATGAATGGCTTCCTTTTCTCTGTTTCATGATTCCTGCTCCTTTCCTTCCCCATAGTCTGCCCCGCCATTGCGAATGGCTTTTATGTAGCGAAACATCCCGTTTTCTTCAGATGTGTATTCATAGCGTTCCACTTCCCGATACCCCTTTGGCACACGAAGCCGTTGTTTTGGTTTTTCGTCTTTCATAGGAACTACTTCTACTTTGGGTTCCACCAGATTTCTGGAACAGCTCCATCGTTTAGAATGATCCAGCGGACATTCTTTGGTGATGTATCTGGTCAGTCCCGTATAATCTCCATCCGGTTCCAAACGGGAAATCATGATCCGCCCTTGTCCCCACAGCTCTGTCCATTGGTCAACAGTCAGATCGGTACCACTTACCACCAGATGATGATGGGCACGCTTGCCCTCCGCTTCTGTCACTGCAACATATTTCAGTTCCGGCAACCCCATTTTCTTCCGTTTCCGCTTCAGACGCTTCAGAAAATTTTGCAGTTGTCGTTTAGCTTCTCCATATCCCACATACTGTTTATGGGTCAGTGTCAAAAACAAATCTCCCTTTCCAAAATTGGCATTGATTTTTCTTGCCAGTTTTTTTCGGGCATATTTCAGATTCCGTTCCTGCTGCTCCGCACTGCTTCCGTTTTCATTAGGTCCCCGCAGACAGCTTTTGTTGATTTTCCTTCTGGAATAGTATTCCTCCGCTTCGTAAACATCCCCGCTCCATATCTTTTTGATGTATCTTGGCATATACTCCCCTCCGTGGTCGTAAATATAATCTCTTTATCAAGGTTCCAAGAGGCTCCCACACCTCTCTTTACAAAAGCGTTCTCACAGCCGAAACCGTCAGAACGCTTGAAAAATTTCCATATTTATGCTATTCTTTTTACAGATGTATCTTGGGCATTTCCCGATGCCCTTTCCCTGTGGTTCCCGCCACAGGGATTTTTTTATGTCCATCACAGCTTGTCCCATGCCAGCTGTTCTCCTCTGACTTCCACCAGCTCCGCCGCTTTTTCTCCATCTTCCATGGGCAAGTCCCAAATCCGCATACCTGCCATACGAAACAAAATCCCTTTTCCCACAATAAGCTTCCGTTCTCCTTCCCAGCCGTCGTACATGGGACCGTCTGGATTTTTCGCCATATCAAATGCCAGATAGATCTGGTCAAAGTTCGGGCGCATGGGAATGATGTCCATTCTGCCCACCGCTCCGATTCTAGCTGCCATTTCTTCCATGGCAGGATTTTGTTTGATAATCTTTGCTCCTGTTTCCTCAATCAGCATCATCGTCACTGTCTTCATGGGATTCCACCTCCACTCCCTGTATCTGGCATTGCTGCCACATCAATTTCACATGTTCGTATAAACCTTGGTCTAAGGGGAACTCCCCAATCAACGCAATCAATACCAGACCGTCTTTGACGGCAATGGTACGCCTGCCGTTCTGATTCCGCATGAAAAAACGTAGGTATTCCGTTTTTCCGTTCAATACCGGCACCAGCAAATCCACATCCAGCCAAACAACACCTTCTGCCAGATAAAAAGGCATCAGCTTATGTCCGTTATACAAAATGGAAACGCCAGCCATATCTCCGGTCAATTCCTGCTCTCCCAGACGATCTATTTTGAAAAGTCCTGCTTCATCCTGCCGATCACCCAGATACCACTTGCATTTCTTTGTTTCCGCTATGCCAATGATGTTCAGAAAATCGTCTGCTGTCAGGTATGGCAGTCCTTCCAATTTGTAGGCAGCCGCCCCCGTATGGCACCACTGATTGTTTCCGGCATCTGTCACAATGACGGCATAGCGGAATCGTTTCGCTACTTTCGTAATGTCTGAAAATTTCATAGATTCACTTCCTACTGTTCATCTTGTCAGATTCTGTCTTTGGCTTTAATTTGCGCCGCTGCGTAATAGCGGTTTTTCCAGTCACGCTTGTCCTGCTGCAGAGCCTTGATTTCCTCCAGAGCGATTCCCAGAAACAAAACCAGCACCCCGATTACCACTAGCAGCGTAATGATGAGCTTGTCCATCTTTTTTCCTCCTCTCCATGCGACGCTTATATGCACATTGCGGGCAAAGATAGCCACGTCTGGTATCCTGTTCTTTTGCAATGTTCCAGATTTCACCGCAGTCGCCGCAAACCACATACCGATATCCCGGTTTTAACATCTTTGCTTCCTTTCTATGCTTGTCCACTGGCAGGACCGAAGTCCCGTCATGCCTTCTGCGCCGCTACGGCTTCTTTTTCTTTCTGCCGCTGGAGGCTCAGCATTTTTTTGTCATACAGTACATTGGTGATGTGCCGCCGGAGGCGTTCTGCTTCCTCCGGGGTTTTCTCACAATAAGATACGGTCACACGGTATTCCTTTTTTGGTTTCGACATATGTAACACCTCCTGTTGCAGTGTATGTGGTTGACGGTTTGTCCTATGAGGCTTTATTTATCCTACGTAGTTGATTTTCAATCAACTTTGCAAGCAAAAAAAATTTCCTCTTTCTCTTTCAAGGATTCAATCTGCAGCAGTTCACACAAAGCCAAAACTTCACTGGTTTTGAACTCCTTTTTATTGGTAAGTTTCAGAAGAAAGCCATAATAGGAAAGCCCGATCTGCTCAGCAACATACTTCAATTTCAGCCCTCTTTTTTCTATTACACTTCTCAACTTTTTTTCATCTGTCATTTTCTCACCTCCGTGTTGATTTATAATCATCATAGCATCGTGTTTATTAAAAGTCAACATTTTTTTGTGTTTTCCAAAAAGAATATTGATTTACCGTCAACATTGTGATATATTAAAGAAAATCAAATATTTTTGAGGTGATTGCATGGCAGATATTGGGAAAAGAATCAGAATGCGCCGCGAGGCTGTTGGTTTAACCCAAGAAGGACTTGCTGAAAAACTTGGATATAAAAACAAAACCAGCATTACCAAAATAGAAAATGGAACAAACGATATTCCACAAAGCAAAGTGGTGGAAATCGCCAAAGCACTGGATACCACTGTTGCCTATCTCATGGGCTGGGATTGGGACGTTGTCAACATGGATTTGACTGATATGGAATCCAATGTGATTTCTGCATATCGCGAAAAGCCGGAAAAACAACATATCATCAACCAATACCTCGGTATATGGGATAATGCAGAATCAAACAGCGAAGATCGCTCGAAATTAGATGATATGGAACTGTTGGAAAAATACCACAGTTTAGATACGTATGGGAAAACAATGGTAGATATGGTCATCGCAAACGAATACGCCCGCTCCAAAGACCAGAACGCCGCTTCTCACTTGATGCCCGTTGCCGCTCATAATGATGCAACCCAAAACAAGGAAGAACAAGCGTTGATGCAGGAAGATCTGGACGAACTTTAATACCGGAGGTGATCTATGATATGTGTGATTATGAACAACTGTTAAATGATGCAGATATGATAGGTCTTCAGGTCATTGAAAAACAGTTTAAGTCCCATGTGAAAGGACTTTGCAAAGGCTCCAAAATCGGTATCAAAAAAGATATGACAAATACGGAAAAAGCTTGTGTTCTGGCTGAGGAAATCGGACATTACCATACCACTGTTGGAAATATCCTGAATCAGGAAAATGCCAGCCAGCGGAAACAAGAAAAGATTGCCCGCAAATGGGCTGTGAACCGCATGCTGAAAATCGAAGATCTCTTTGATGCAGTGTTGGACGGCTGCCAGACACTATACGATGTGGCAGAATATCTGGGAGTTACGGAAATATTCCTTTATGATGCCATTGCTGTTTTCAAGCAAAAATACGGCATGCAGTACAAATGGAATGGTCTTACCCTAACCTTTACAGATCATGGTTTTTTTATTTCTCGAAATGGAATGAAATGAAAAACCGTTCCTTTCGGAACGGTAAAAATATCATTCGGATAATGCAGTCAAACTTTCGTTTACCTGCTCCAGATTCAGTTTTGTGGCTTCGTCTTCTACAGTTTCTGCACCGCGATACACATATTTCACAGTCTGAACTGCATCCATACCCAGTTCTGCCATTGTGGTTTCTTCTGTATCCCGATATGCATATTCCAAAAGGCTTCCATAATACATCACTTTTTCCATAACTTCGTTATCAGTGAAAAAGTCCGGATATGTATCTTTGATAAATGTGAAAGCTGCCTGCAAATCTTCATCTGTAGCAGTTTCTGCATCAGCCTTAGCCTGCAGAATAATGGCATCTACCATGGCGCTAGTGTTTGGTTCTTCTTCCGGCAGCTGGAATTCTTTCTGCTGGGAAACCACTTCCCCTTCTGCATCACTGGATGCACCGCAAGCGGTAACAGAAAGCGTTGCTGCCATAGAAAGAACCAAAAGTTTGACAAAGAATTTTTTCATTGTGATACCCTCCTGTTTTCATTGTAATTTAGGAATATTATATCATACATCATGATGAAAAAATATATCTGTGCCAAAACAGGAGATATTTTATTTTTACACGGGGAAACAAGAAAATTTCAAAATTCTCACATTCGTGCTTTTTAGAAACAAATATAGACAACAGATTGACATTTTATCATATTTCGTGTAGTTTTGATTTGTATCTATTACTTTTTACAATATCCCACACGATCTATCAAAAAAGGGGGAGTCAAAATGGGGATTCGATTTCGAAAAAGTATGAAAATTGCACCGGGTGTCCGCTTGAATTTCGGTAAAAACAGCGTGGGCATCAGTGCAGGCGTGAAAGGGGCACGTGTTTCTGTCAATTCCAAAGGACGTGTGACAAAAACACTCAGCGTACCGGGAACAGGCTTATCTTACGTCACCACAAGCCAGCTCGGCAGCGGTGATTCCAAAAAACAAAATACACCGCCCGCTCCGCCAGAACCGCCTCAAAACAATTTATCCAACGGTCCAAAAGAACCGAAAAAGATTCCACGGTGGCTGATCTATGTTATCATCGCCTTTATTGCTGGTATGATCAACCCGAATTTCTTTTTCCCGGCAATGCTGGTGGAATGTATCTTCAATTACATCTATGTGAAAGGGCATGTATTCGATGATGTAAAACGGAAGCACTCAAAAATCCTCACAACGGTATTTTTGATTTTCTCCATCATCGGCTGCATTGGCAGTATTGGAGCTTCCGCCCCTCCTTCTGTGGAAACTTTGACAGTTTCCGCAGATGCACAAAAACTTGATGTCAATGAAAGCCAAACACTCACATGGGCTTATACCCCTGAGGGCGCTGACATTTCACAGCTTTCAGCAGTTGTTTCTGACGATACATTGGCACAAGCAACCATCAATGATAATGGAGAACTGGTACTGGAAACACTGTCCAAAGAAGGCACCGTTGACGTTTCTCTGAAAGATGGCGATGTCATCAGCAATGTAGTCACATTCACCATTGTGGATGCTGAAAAAGAAGCGGAACGCATCGCTGCTGAAAAAGCCGAAGCAGAACGTATTGCCGCCGAAAAGGGTATTTCGGAAAAATGTGCAGAAAAAACTGTGCAAAGCTGTATAGAGCTTATTGAACGAATGTTATATGGAAATGCCATGATAGCTTTCCATAAGCAAGACGGCACATTCTGTATGGAACAAGGAACCTTGGTTGGATATGAAAAAGATTTTCACCGGGAGTTCAAGATCACTTCCCGGCAGATGTCTGTGGTCTACTGGAGTATGGAGCAACACGCGTGGAGACGGTTTATGATCGGAAACCTGTTGGAATGGAAAGCGATTGTATAACATTTAATAAAAAATATTGAACTATGAGTATGATTAATAAAGGAATCCCCTATTTCCCCACACCTGCAAATTTTTTCGACGAAGAAATAATGGAACTGTTAGAAGCTAAATTCGGAATCTTATCCTCTTATATTGTCATGAGACTACTCTGCAAAATCTATAAAGAAGGGTATTATATTTCTTGGGGAAAAGAACAGAGTCTTATCTTCGTCCGTAAAGTAGGCGGAGGTATTAAAGAGGAAGTAATGGAGAAAATTATAGAGTTACTGCTGGAAAAGGAATTTTTCAATAAAGATATTTATGAGAAATATGGGGTCCTGACCTCAGAGCAGATTCAGAAAGTCTGGCTGGAAGCTACTGTACGAAGAAAGATTGATTTCTCTAAATTACCTTATTTGTTGGAAGTCCGGCCAGGAAATGGTAAACAAAAAGGAGGCACGAATAAAAAAGATGCAGACATTTTTAAAGCTGACGCGGAGGTGAATCCGGAAAATGAGGACATTTCCGGACAAACTAAACCAAACCAAAATAAACTATCTTCTGAGGAGGAAGAAACAAGTAATGCTTCGTTTGAAATTCCGGGGTATGCTTACAATCAGACTACACACAACGTAACCGGACTGCTGGAAAGCCTGGAACTCCATAAAGTGACGGATCTGAAAGAAAAGCAGGCAATTATGAAGTTGTCGGATTACGGTAGGAAAGGCACGCAGATATGGAGGCTGTTCAGCAATACGACGTGGGGCAAGATCGGGGCACCGGGAAAGTATATCATTGCCGCATTGACCAACAAGCAGAAATAAACGCCGAATGATAAAAAAAGGTACGAAAAAATCTGTGCTATTCACAAATTCTTCGTACCTTTACACTCCGGTAAAACAAGTTCTATCCACATAAAATATAACAAAATGGAAAACAGAAGTTTAGTAACCATTGCCGAACATTCTAAAGAAAAAATCCTCTACATGCTCGAAATGGCGAAGCAGTTTGAAATGAACCCCAACCGCCGGTTATTGCAAGGAAAGGTAGTAGCAACCCTGTTCTTCGAACCTTCTACCCGCACCCGCCTGAGTTTTGAAACAGCCGCCAATCGTCTAGGAGCACGTGTGATCGGATTCTCCGACCCCAAAGCTACCAGCTCGTCAAAGGGGGAAACACTAAAAGACACGATTATGATGGTGAGCAATTATGCAGATATTATCGTCATGCGTCACTATCTGGAAGGAGCTGCCCGCTATGCAAGTGAAGTCGCTCCTGTGCCCATTGTCAATGCCGGAGACGGAGCGAACCAACATCCGTCACAGACAATGCTCGATCTATACTCTATCTACAAAACGCAAGGCACGCTGGAAAACCTGAATATTTTCCTGGTAGGTGACTTGAAATACGGGCGTACCGTGCACTCCCTGTTAATGGCAATGCGGCACTTCAACCCCACTTTCCACTTCATCGCTCCCGATGAACTGAAAATGCCGGAAGAATACAAACTCTATTGTAAAACGCACCAGATAAAATATGTGGAACACACGGATTTCAGCGAAGAAATCATTGCAGATGCAGATATCCTGTATATGACCCGTGTGCAACGTGAACGCTTCACCGACTTAATGGAATATGAACGGGTGAAAAACGTTTATATCCTGCGCAACAAGATGTTGGAAAATACTCGCCCGAACCTGCGCATTCTGCATCCGCTACCCCGTGTCAACGAGATTGCATACGATGTGGACGATAACCCGAAGGCATATTATTTCCAACAGGCACAAAATGGTCTGTATGCCCGTGAAGCCATTCTTTGCGACGTATTAGGTATCACATTAGAGGACGTTAAAAACGATATTTTATTATGAGCGAAAATAAACAAGCATTGCAAGTAGCCGCCCTGAAAAACGGGACAGTGATTGACCATATCCCTTCTGAAAAGCTCTTTACCGTAGTGCAACTGCTCGGCGTGGAGCAAATGACAAGCAATATCACTATCGGTTTCAACCTCGACAGCAAGAAGTTGGGAAAGAAGGGGATTATCAAGATCGCGGACAAGTTTTTCTGCGATGAAGAAATCAACCGTATTTCGGTTGTGGCTCCGAATGTGAAACTGAACATTATCCGCGACTACGAGGTAGTGGAAAAGAAAGAAGTAAGAATGCCGGATGAACTTCGCGGAATCGTGAAATGCGCGAACCCGAAATGTATCACGAACAATGAACCAATGGCTACGTTATTCCATGTGACGGACAAGGATAATTGCATCGTAAAATGCCATTATTGCGAGAAGGAACAGAAACGTGAGGAAATCACCATTCTTTAATTTTCATTTTTCCAATAAAGAAGTGAAACAGGACTGGAAACCAGGAACGATGATTTATCCGCTGCCGGCTGTGCTGGTCAGTTGCGGAAAAGAAGAAAGTGAATATAATATTATCACTGTAGCATGGACGGGTACGATTTGCACAAACCCGCCCATGTGCTATATATCCGTACGCCCGGAACGACATTCTTATGAGATTATCAAGCGGAATATGGAGTTTGTCATTAATCTGACGACAAAAGACATGGCTTTCGCCACCGACTGGTGCGGAGTTCGTTCAGGACGCGATTATCATAAGTTTGACGAGATGAAGCTAACCCCGGGGCAGTGCACCGTAGTCAGTGCGCCTTTGATTGAGGAATCTCCCCTCTGCATCGAATGCCGCGTAAAAGAGATCGTATCTCTCGGTTCGCATGATATGTTTATAGCAGATGTAGTAAATGTACGTGCCGACGACCGGAATCTGAATCCTGAGACTGGGAAGCTCGAACTGGCGGAAGCTAATCCTCTGGTATATGTTCACGGAGGATACTATGGTCTGGGAGAAAAAATCGGAAAATTCGGTTGGAGTGTTGAAAAGAAAAAATCATAAAGACAAAGGATTGTATAACCATGAATATGCTGCGTAAAATACTATTTTTCGGTTTGATGACGGTAGCCGGTACGGTTTTCGGGCAGAATCGCAATACCGCAGACAAGGTGGACCGTCCCAATACGAAGAAAATAAACTTCGGTGTCAGGGCAGGGTTCAATTCCTCCATGTTTATGGTTTCCGAGTTGAAAATCAAAGATGTGACTATCGACGAGGTGCAGAATAATTATAAAATCGGCTATTTCGGTGCTCTCTTCATGCGTATCAATATGAAGAAACATTATATCCAACCGGAAGTGTCATACAATGTAACCAAATGCGAGATTACATTCGATAAACTCGGCTCTCAACATCCGGCTATCGAGCCGGATTATGCTTCGGTTCAATCTGTATTGCACAGTATTGACTTTCCCGTTCTGTATGGCTATAACGTAGTGAAGAAAGGTCCTTACGGAATGTCTATCTTTGCCGGTCCCAAGCTCCGTTATTTATGGGGAAAGAAGAACGAAATAACTTTCAGCAATTTCGACCAGAAAGGTATCCATGAGAAACTCTATCCGTTTAATATAAGTGCAGTGATTGGCGTGGGAGTCAATATTTCCCGTATTTTCTTTGATTTCCGCTACGAGCAGGGAATTGGAAATATCTCCAAGTCTATTACCTATGACAATATCAACTCGGACGGCAGCACAGGAATCAGCCGGATTATATTCGACCGCCGCGACAGCGCCTTGAGTTTTTCGCTCGGTTTTATCTTCTGACCATTTTCTACCAAATTCCATTTTTGACTAACATTTTTCTTGTACTTCCTTCTTTTTTTATTTATTTTCATTAACTTTGTGCGCTTAAAATAGGTATCTCGAATTAGAAATTTAATCTTACTTATAAAAGAATGAAAAGAGACGACTTAATTTTCGACATCATCGAAAAAGAGCACCAACGTCAGCTGAAAGGTATCGAGCTGATTGCATCTGAAAACTTTGTGAGTGACCAGGTAATGCAGGCAATGGGTTCTTGCCTGACTAACAAGTATGCAGAAGGTTATCCGGGCAAACGCTATTACGGAGGTTGTGAAGTTGTAGACCAGAGCGAACAAATCGCTATCGACCGCCTGAAAGAAATCTTCGGAGCCGAATGGGCAAACGTACAGCCGCATTCCGGAGCACAGGCTAACGCAGCCGTTTTTCTGGCTGTCCTGAATCCGGGCGACAAATTCATGGGATTGAATCTTGCACATGGCGGGCACCTTTCTCATGGTTCATTAGTAAATACTTCCGGTATTATCTATACTCCCTGCGAATATAATCTGAATAAGGAAACAGGACGCGTTGACTACGACCAAATGGAAGAAGTCGCTCTACGCGAAAAACCGAAAATGATCATTGGCGGCGGTTCCGCTTACTCTCGTGAATGGGACTACAAACGTATGCGTGAAATCGCAGACAAAGTAGGTGCTATCCTGATGATCGACAT
>ERZ779894.596-NODE-596-length-41187-cov-4.994603_pt1 | contig 41187 bp, 42 predicted proteins | sample MGYA00511587_ERZ779894 | MGnify/ENA primary metagenome ERZ779894 (study PRJEB29588, sample SAMEA2160490) | human gut metagenome | biome: human gut; feature: human-associated habitat; material: faeces | place: Denmark | collected 2008/2010 ... | reverse complement strand
CTCAATCCCACCACTTAGCCGGACTACGCCTTTGCCTTGTCCGGTATTTTCTTTTGAAAAAAGAAAATTCCGAACTGCGTCTTGGGCGACTCCGTCTTTCGTTTTATTGTTTGGAGACAAATTCTGTGACGCTCGCGGGGTTATTCCCCTCTCGCTGTTCCGTCGCTTCGCTCCTTGCTGAGCCTACTCAATCCCACCACTTAGCCGGACTACGCCTTTGCCTTGTCCGGTATTTTCTTTTAGAAAAAGCTCCGATATTTATCGGAGCTTTTTTCCTCAACTTTTTTCTTTGCTTTCTCCAAGCAACGCTCTTTTTTTGTTTTCGTACTCCTGTTCGGTAATAACTCCCCTGTCAAACAGTTCCTTGTATCTAAGCAAAACTTCAACGGTTTTCAACTCTTTTTCTTCCAAGATTTGCGATTGTGAACTTTTCGCGACTTTATCGGTTTTCGGAGCCGTCGCGAAATTAGGAGCCGTCACGAAATAAAGTACTCCCGCCACCAAAACCGCAACAAAGGATAAATATGAGTACGTAGAAACGGAAACGCTTAACTCTTCCTCCGAAATAATTACCTCGACTGCCTCGGCATAGACTATTCCCAAAATCGTATAAATCAGCGAAAATACCAACGCAACCGAGACGGCGATTGTACAAAGCAGCTTGGCGTTCTTGACGGAACACAGCAATCCCGACAAAGAAAGAACAACTCCGATTGCGCCGAAAACCACACATAGCAGACAAATGATTTTGATAGACGACGCGCCCACATCGTAAAACAATTCATTTGCAAGAGTAATTATATCGCGTTTTAAAAAATGAAAACCATTTTCAAAATAAGTTTCGTTGCCGTAATAGCTTTCGGCACGGATATATACCAAACTTATTTTCAAAGACAGAATTAACGCAATGCATGTCAAAACCGCAAAAGAAATACTTAAATATTTTCCGGCGTTCTTTTCCATAATAATGCACCTCATGTTTGCATTATATAATGTAATTGTCTATACGTCAAGCGTTTAAAACATATATCATTTGCTCATTATATACTGCGGAGATGATATAATGCGTTTAAGAGTTACCGATATTCTTAAAGAAAAAGGCAAAACAAAATATTGGCTGTATATACAAATGGGGCTGAGCTATCAGAATTTCAGCCGCATAATAAACAATCAGACGACGGCAATAAAGTTTGACAACCTAAAAGCTCTGTGCGATATTTTGGATTGCACCCCGAATGATTTGTTCGATGAATACTGCAACCGATAACAAAAATTTTTTCTATGCCGAGATTTCGTCAGTTTAAAAACATTTCGGAGCGCTCGCCCCGCCGAGCGTACCGCCGCGCTATACCTTTCTGCTGCGTAAATCTGCGTACAAAATACAATTATTTTACCGTTTAAATAAAGCTTACAATACAGCCGAAAATACCATACGGTTTACACAGTCATATAATTTATTCTGACGGACAAAAACGCTTTGCTTTGCGTAATTTAAGTGCTACAATCTGACGGGTAGCATCAAATGTGGATTTTATTTGCTTTCGGCTCCGCCTTTTTTGCCGGCATCACTTCCGTTCTTGCAAAATGCGGCATAAAACAAACCGACTCCAACCTGGCAACGGCGACAAGAACAGTCGTAGTGCTTGTCATGGCGTTTCTGATGACGCTTGTCGTCAGCTCTTTGAACACAATTTCTTCCATAACCGCCAAAAGCTGGATTTTTCTTGTACTGTCGGGACTGTCGACGGGCGCTTCCTGGCTGTGTTATTTCAAAGCCCTTCAAAACGGCGACATAAACAAGGTCGTTCCCGTAGACAAGTCAAGCACGGTCATTGCAATGCTTATGGCGTTTGTTTTTCTTCATGAAAAGCTGACGTGGATAAAAGCCCTGTGCATGGCTGCCGTCGCGGCAGGCACTTACCTAATGATTGAAAAAAAGGACGTTTTGCAAAAAGACAACAAGCGCGTATGGCTTTTCTATGCCGTTTTGTCCGCGCTGTTTGCTGCGGCAACAAGCATTTTGGGCAAAATCGGAATAGACGGCGTGGAATCCAACCTTGGAACCTTTATCCGTACGTGCGTTGTGCTTGTCATGGCGTGGTTGGTTGTTTTAGTTACACGCAGCGGGAAAAATATAAAATACGTGCCTTTAAAGGAACTGATTTTCATACTGCTTTCAGGTCTTGCAACGGGAGCGTCCTGGCTGTGCTATTTCAAGGCGCTTAAAGACGGTCCCGCAAGCGTCGTCATACCTATTGACAAGCTGAGCATACTTGTTACGGTCGCATTTTCTTATGTTTTTTTCAAGGAAAAGCTGACAGCCAAAGCTTTCGTCGGATTGATTCTGATAACTGTCGGAACACTTTGTATGTTAATTTAAGCTTGAGTTCCCGCAATAAATTTGCTTAAAAAAAAACGTCGGGGTTAGTCCCGACGTTTTTGTTTTAAATTATTCCCTGCCCAAAAGATAATCCACCGAGCAGTCGAGAAGTTTTGCCAGTCTCACGAGATTGTAGACGTTTGGTATATACTTGCCGCTGAGCCAGTTGTACATGGAGGGAAAGTCCTTTTTCAGCCCCGATTTTTTCATAAGAAAAAATTTGAGCTCTTTGGCTTCTATCAATTCCCTGAGTCTGTCGGAAAATGCGGGCAGCTCGGTTTTGGGCGACGGCAGAGAATTGCATTCCTCCTGTCCCAGCATAAAAGACAGCGAGCACTTGAAATAATCCGCAAGCTTTAAAAGCACCTTGGTGGAAGGAAGCTTGGGATTGCTTTGCCCTTTGAGATGAAACAATGTAAAAACGCTTACGCCTGCGGCGCGGCTCAGATTTTCCAGACTCAGTCCGGTTTCGTCTATGAGTTCGTTTATTCTTAAAGAAAATGCTTTTGTGATTTCCATTGTTTAATTCTTTACACTTCTGCATAATATACCTATTTCCGAAAAATAAATGATTTTATAAATTGTTAATGGGTTTTCGACAAAAAATTTCAAATAACGGAACAAAATCCGCAACAAAAAAGCACGGAGGCCCGTGCTTTTTGTTTTTTAAAGCTCTGCTTTAAGAGTCGTTTTGGAAACATGCCCTCTCTGCACCACCACCAAATCGCAGTAGACGGCGCCGCTTTCCTTGATTTGCGCCCAGTTGTAATATCCGTCGAGTCCGCTCACGGAAGTCTGAAATTCCTGTTCGGCGGGGATTGTCGCGCCGACGTAAATCTTATCGGCTCCGTTTGGCTCCCAATGCTCCGTGTCCGAAGTGTTGAGCCAACCCGACCAGCCCTTGTTTTTGATGACGGGGTTTGCTCCCTCCGTCTTTGTCAGCAGGATTTTTTCTCCGTTTTCGGTCAGTCCGTAAAAGACGGCGAACACGTCGGAGCCTATTTTTTTCGCGGCGGCGGCAGACTGCTCGGCGGCGCCCGTGGCAACGTCGCGGTAAAGCGCGGTTATTTCCGCCCATTGCTCCTCCTGCGTTCCGTCAGCCACGTCCCATGCGTCAAGCTCAAGCTCCTGCGTAAGCTTGAATTTCACTGTAAGCATATTTTTGTCCGCACCTTTCACCTCGATGGATTGTCCCGAAATCTCCGCGCCGACAACCGTCACCGTCATTGTCGCCGTTTTTGTCACTTCCTTTTCGGTGTAGCTTACCGTCACCTGCTTCGAGCCTGCGGTTGAAGTGTCAACCTCCGAACACATTTCCTCCGTCACCTCGATGACCTTTGTGGATTTGTCCGTATAGGTCGCCGTAAGCCTCGCTCCCGTCGGGACAAAGGCTTCGTCGATTTTGTAAAGAGATTTGTCCGGCTGCGCGGTTACCTCGACGGATTCGAGCGTTTTGCCCTTTCCGCAGGCGGCAAAGACGGCAAGCGCCGAAAGTAACGTCAAAACAAGCGCTATTATTTTCTTTTTCATTGTACCCTCCTAAAATGAAATTATATTCCGATTATACCCCTACGGACAAAAAATACACTGCGGACAAAAATTTTTTAATCATTTTTCAAAGCGGATTTTCCTAAACTCAGATACGCAAAAACGGGAGAAAGCGTTTTATGCTTTCTCCCGTTTTGTCAAACTTGTTTTATAGTCTCGATTTTCTTACGGCGTTCCTCCAGCCCGCAAGCAGCGCGCTTCTTTTTTCGTCTTGCATATCCGGCTCGAACACCCTGCCGCAGTTTGCGCTGCGACGTATGTCCGAAACGTCGCTCCACAAGCCGCAGGTAAGTCCCGCAAGATATGCCGCGCCAAGCGCGGTGGTTTCCGTCACAAAGGGGCGGCAGATTTTTTTGTCGAGCAGGTCGGACTGAAATTGCAGGAGAAAATCGTTTGCGCTCGCTCCGCCGTCCACAGCCACAAGCCCGACTTTTTTTCCTATGTCCTTTTCCATTGCGTCTATTATGTCGCACACCTCGTAAGCTATGCTTTCGAGGCAGGCGCGGACAAAATGCTCCTTTGTCGTGCCGCGCGTAAGCCCAACAACCGTGCCGCGAGCGTCGGAGTCCCAATAAGGCGCGCCGAGTCCCACAAAAGCGGGCACGACGTAAACCCCGCCCGTGTCGGGGACGCGTCGGGCGTACGCTTCCGTTTCCTCCGCATTTTTTATCATTCTCAGCTCGTCGCGCAGCCATTTGACAACCGCGCCGCCGACAAACACGCTGCCTTCCAACGCATACTGCGGCTTTTCGTCCCTGCCCGCGGCAAGCGTCGTTATCAGTCCGTGAGCCGACCTTACGGGCTTGTCCCCCGTGTTTGCCAAAGCGAAGCAGCCCGTGCCGTAGGTGTTTTTCAGGCTTCCGCTTTCCACGCACAGATGTCCGAACAGCGCCGCCTGTTGGTCCCCCGCGACGCTAAGGACGGGCACGCTTTCACCGAGAAGGGACTTTGCCGTGACGCCGTAGTCATGTCCCGACGGATAAACCTCGGGCAGCATAACGCGCGGAACGCCGAACAGCCTCAGAAGCTCGTCGTCCCACGTCAAGGTATGAATATTGAACAGCATGGTGCGCGAAGCGTTTGTATAGTCAGTGGCAAAGATTTTTCCCTTGCTCAAATGCCACATGAGAAAGGTGTCCACCGTACCGAACAACAGCTCGCCCCTTTCCGCCCTGTCGCGCGCCCCCCGCACGTTGTCTAGTATCCATTTCAGCTTGGTGGCAGAAAAATACGCATCGGGCACAAGTCCCGTTTTTTCGTAAATAAAATCGGACAGTCCGTCGGATTTAAGCCTTTCGCAAAGCTGCGCGGTACGCCTGCACTGCCATACTATCGCGTTGCAAATCGGCTTCCCCGAAATTTTGTCCCAGACAAAAACGGTTTCGCGCTGATTGGTTATGCCTATTGCGCTTATTTCGTCAATCGATACGCCCGCCCTTATCAACGCTTCGGGTATAACGCCTATCTGACTGCCCAATATATCCTTGGGGTCGTGCTCCACCCAGCCGTTAAAGGGATAAATCTGAGCGAACTCCTGCTGCGCCATGCCTGCAATCCGTCCGCATTTGTCGAAAACTATTGCGCGCGAGCTTGTAGTCCCTTGGTCAAGCGCAAGAATATACTCCAACGGTTTTCCTCCCAATTAAAAATTTGCCGCAAGCTGCGACTGACAGGCGCAAAAAAACTTTTCCGTATTTTTGCGCGTCAAGATTTGTCCTCTCCGTCTTTTTTCATACGCCTTGCGCGCTCGGCTACCGCTTTTGCGTTGGCGTTGAATCTCAATTTTTCCGCAGGTATTCCCAGTTTCTCCGAAAGAATTTCCGCTACGCGCGAAAAGCAGAAATCGCTCTGACAGCGCCCCATTCCCGCGCGCGTGCGTCTTTTTACTCCGTCTGGGTCCACCGCTCCCAGCGGACGCACTATGCTGTCAACTATTTCTCCCTCGGTAACCGACTCGCAGCGGCACACGATTTTTCCGTAAAGCGGATTTTCCTCCGCTTTTTTGCGTCTCTCCTCCTCCGTCGCCGCGGCGTAACGAAAAATCCCTTTTCTTTCGCCTGCAAAGCTCTCGTTTTTTCGGGCATTTAAACGCGCCGCCAAATCCGACGCAACCTTTAACGCAACTGCGGGCGCGGCGCTAAGCCCCGGAGACTCGATTCCCGCGACGTTGTAAAAGTTTTCGACGTCGCTCCAACCGATTTCAAAGTCGTTGGCAACGCTGTGCGCGCGCAGTCCGCAATACTGCTTGATTACGTATTGTCTGTCAAGAGCGGGTACGGACATCGAGCCTTTTACAAAAAGCTCGTTCTGACACTCCTCGGTGGTGTCTACGTTCCACTTGTCGCGCGTGTCATGCGCGGTGGGTCCCACCAGAATGTTGCCGTGAGTGGTCGGAGCAACCAGAATCCCCTTGCCCATGTCCGTCGGCAGCTGAAACAGCGTGGTGTCGGTAAGAAAGCCGCACTCCTTGTCAAGCAGGGAATACTCGCCGCGGCGGGCGATTATTTCCAGCTTTTTCCCGCAAATCATGTTGTTGATTTCGTCGGCGAACACGCCCGCGCAGTTTACGACCGTCCGCCCGACAAAGCTTCGTCCGTCGTCGGTTGAAACGGAAAACAGATTTTCCGAGCGTGAAATAAAAGTCACACGCGAGTCGAACTCGAAACGCACGCCGTTTGCGTAAGCGTTTTCCGCGTAAGCGATGTTCATCTCGTAAGGGCTTACTATACCCGACGTCGGCGCATAAAGAGCGGCGAGCACCCGCCGGGAGATATGCGGCTCTATTTTTCTTGCCTCGTCGCCGTCAATTATGCGCAGTCCCTCAACGCCGTTTTTCATGCCTTTTTCCAAAAGCCTTTTCAGTCGCGGCAAATCACCGACGTCAAAGCACAGCACCATCGCGCCGTTTTGTCTGTAAGGAAAGTCAAGCTCTTTCGCAAGGCGGGGAAACATCGCCGCCCCTTCGATATTGTATTTTGCTTTCAACGAACCCGGCTCCGCGTCGAAGCCTGCGTGCACTATGCCCGAATTTGCCTTGCTCGTGCCGGCAGACACATCGTTGAACTGTTCAAGCACTATTATATTCAAACGGAAACGGGACAGCTCGCGGGCAATGCCGCAGCCTATCACGCCGCCGCCCACGATAATAACGTCGAAAACGTCTTTCATCGTACACTCCTTGCTTCAATTATAATTTCCCGCCGCGTAAAAATCAACATTATACGCCTTCAAACAGATATATTCGCGTCCTTTTCACAAATTCGGAGAAGGGTGCATAAAATATTCGGACAGGAGGTATTTTATTTTGGATATAAAAGAGCTGAAAACCAAAAGCGAGCGAGTTTATCCCGAAATCGTCATAAACGCGCCCAATCCCGCGGAAGCCGCCGTTCTGCAATCCGATTACGCGGGAAAGGGCAGCGAAACGACCGCAATAATGACTTACATATACCAAAATTACATAACGCGGCTATACAACGAGGACGTCGCCGACGTTCTCGAAAGAATCGCAATCACCGAAATGCACCACCACGATATTCTCGGCACTACAATAGCACGGCTCGGAGGAAATCCCGTCATCGGAGCGGACAATTGTTGGTGGACGGGAGCCAACGTCAACTACGCCGTCAATCTCAAAGAAATGCTTACGGACAACATAAAAGCGGAGCAAGCCGCAATTCAGAATTATCGCCGCACGATAGCCAAGCTTACAAACCAATCGATAATAGAAACAGTCGAGTGCATAATAGCGGACGAAGAGGTGCACATAGCGACGTTCGCCGTGCTGTTGAAGTATCTTGAATTTTGGAAATAAAAAAATTAAAGGCGGGAGCTTTTGCCCCGCCTTTCAAGCATTGAATTTGCGCGTTATTTCGTTTTTGAAGCGTTTCCAGAAAACCGTAGACAGAATCAGAATGTTGAGTATGGAAAAGAAAAACAACGAAAAGGTAAGCCAATCGGCAAATTTTCCGAATGCGGGCACGCTCCACATGAGAATCTGCGGCACAAGGGCAATCACGCTTGTCAAAACGAGCGATACGAAATAATACTTGTACTTGGTGCGCTGAACGAACAGCAAGGCGTCCGTCGCCACTATCATCGCCAACAAAAATGCCGGAATGATATACTCCAAAGACACGCCAAATCCTTCGAGCGTACCGTAACGCTCGACGCTGTGCACTATGTCGTAACCCGCAAAGGAAAGCGACACGAACAGCGCGCTTACGAACAAAATCGAATAGAGTCTGCTTCTCCTGTAAATCGAGGTTATGACGCAGGCGTAAAGCACCACCGCGCTTATACCCACGTATGCCGACCAAAGGCTGCCCCTGACTATCAACAGGTTTATGGCAACGCAGGCAGCCACCACAAATATGAGAATAAGCAAAAACTTTTTCTGCAAAAAGTTGTTGTTGTCCTCCGTTTTGGCAACCAGTTTGGGATAAACGGCAAGAGGCTGTATGTTTTTGGCGTAATACCCGTCCTCCGCACCCTCTCTGCGCGAAAGATAACTCCCGCACAGAGGACAGTTTTCGAGATTTTCGTTTACGTCCACCTTACAATATTCGCAATATTTCATTTTTTCGCTCACACCTCGCAGTTGGTCTCTATCGTGACGTCAAGCCCCAGCTCCGCCAGCTTGGAAAAAACAAGTCTTTCGATGTTGCTTTCCACTATCGTGCGAGCCGCGCAAAGCACGAAATTGTCCTTGTATGTGACGGCGCTCCAACCCGTAGTTTCCCTGACCTGAGGTCCTAGCGAAAACTCGTACCTTTCTACAAACTCCTCAAACTCGCGCGGCGCTTTGGCGACGCCCAGATTGGAGAAGGTGGACGTGCGCACCCTGTCTCCGAAACGCCTGATTGCATACCTGAGCACCAAATCCTTGATTACCAACGGCGCCATTTTTATCAGAGGATTGAGCTGACTTTTCACGTTGAAGTTTATTACGCCCATAAAAAATTCTTTGTTGTTCTTTTTTTCAAACTGCGCTTTTACGTTGTCGAGAACCGCTTGGAAATCGACCGAGCCGTCGTTGATAACGGGCATAACGGCGATAAAATTGCGCAGCGTGGGACTGGGAAAATATCTTTTGAGATTGCAGGGCACGCTGACAGCCACCGGCAGCTTTTTGGAATAGCCGTAAAAAATGCGGTCCTGCTCCGTCGCCCAGATGATACACGCGGTTATAAGCTCCGTTACCGTGCAGCCTGCGGAATGCGCCGCCTCCACCACCTTCTTCGCGCTCATTGTTCCCATAATCACGCAAGAGGAATAGGGCGTGAGCCTTGTCCCCTTGACCGCATAAGCAACGACATCCTTTTCGGCTTTGGGCGTTTTCAAATCCGCCATCTGCAAAAAACTGTCCACCATTTCTTCGCGCTTGGGCTTGTCTCTGAAATCGGGACAATTGTTTTTGTCCTTTACTTCAACGTCGTATTTGAGCTTTAAATAACACGCAAGCAGAGAATTGACAAAAGTCAACCCTCCGTTGCCGTCCGTCGCAACGTGGAAAAAATCGACGGAAATCCTGTTTTCGTAAAACAAAACGCGTATGCTGGAATGACGGGAATCGAGCGGAATTTTTCTGCACGGAAAATCCACATCCTTTTCAACCGTCAGCGGATGCGTGGACGGTTCGAGATAATACCAGAAAAACCCTCGCTTGACGGCGCTCGTAACCGCGGGGAAACGCGGCACAAGAAAATTGAGCGCCTTTTGCAGAATAAGAGGCTCCACCTTTTCTTTGAGTAGCACGCTCACGCGAAACAGATTGTTTTTGTCCGCGCGCGTCGTGGACGGAAAAATCAGAGCGGCATTGTCGAGCTTTACCCACTCCGCATCGGTAAACTGCTCGCGCGCTGCTTCCGTTATCCGCTTTTTGAGCTTGAAATCCTCCGCCTGCGCGGCGCTTAACCCGTCCTTGGAACGCGTCTTGACTCTCCTCTCTTCACGCGCAAGGTCGCGCAGCGCCTCGTCGTCGAGAGTGCGCGAAAGCTTTTTTTCCGCATGCAAAATCAGACGCGCCGCCTTTTTTGAGCCGGTTTGACTCCGTTTGATATATTTTTTGATTGCTTTCATTTTTTCTGCGCCTTAACTCCGACGGTCACACCGACGGAGAAAAGCGTTGTATTATTATATCACATTCCGTCGCAATTTACAACAAAATATTTCTATTCAAAGGCTCCCGCCTTTTCCCACTCACGGTTGAACCATAAATAATATTTTAAAATCTTCCCCTATGCGCTATAAGCGCCTTGGATAAATTTTACATTTTCTTCTATTGTTTTGTTTTATTGTTTTTTTGTGTTATAATGTTTTTAATTTACAAAGGGTATTGGCTATGATAACAAAAGTAGTAAAAGGTTGTCCGAAAGAACTTATTGAAAAAAGAAAAAACAGGATTCAGGAAGCGTTGGATATTAAATTTGACAATCCCCGTCAACCTGTTAAATTTGTTGTAGATACTCTGCCGGACGGAAATGAAGTTTATTTTCTTAAGCCCGGCAAGGAATATTCCAGAAAAGAACCGAATTTAAACGATATGTCCCCTAATGTAGGAGATTTATTTACTAAATTTTCATTTGCCGATATTTGGCAATTGCTTTGCAAATTGAGAAATGCAATAAGTTTTGACAATTATAAAAAACTTTCCGCAATTTTGTACAGGGTTGCATATTTAATCGATTTTACCGACAATCAAGGCAAAGTGAGATTTTCGCCGTCAACTGAACTGTTAAACGAAATACAGGAAATTCAAACAGACGCAATTCATAACAATTTAAATGTGAATATCTTGGCGTTTATTCATTTTATGGATATTTTGGGTTGGAACGACGAAATGAAAACCCACGCCAATAACGACGGCTTGAATTTTGTCGTCAAAAAACCGAAAATGGGCAGGATAAACACTATTTTGAGTTGCATTTCCATCCCGATTCTTTTTCAAGAATTTGTAGACGAGGTTTTGTTGCATAAAGATGATAAAGCAAACATCGATTTCTCTATCGTCATAAATGTTGCTCAAACCTTTTCAAGAACAAAAGGCGTTCACCCGTTGTCGAATAAGAAATTGGCAGAGCTGTTAAATCCTTTTTTACAGCTCTGATTGCTTGTTGAATTTCAATTTAAATTGTTCGCCGATTTGACCGTTATTGTTTAATCTGTCATTGATTAAATCAACGTATTTTGAGTCAAGTTCCGCGCTAATGAAATTTCTGCCCAATTCTTTTGCCTGAATAATTTCACCGCCGGAACCGCCAAAATGAATTAAAATTGTGTCATTCGGTTGTGTGCTCGCCAAGATCAGTTTTTCGACTAGCTTTTTGGGAATTTGACAAGAATGCATTGTTTTATCTTTTGAAACGTTTTTGACCAAATCGTAATATAGCCACGAGTAAGGCATTCTGCCGCAACTTCCGTTGGCTATATTTTGTTTTATACGCTTATCCGTAGGGTTTTTATAGGGCTCCGCCACTTGTGCTTTGTACCATTTGTTTTCTTTTGATTTTGTGCAGTGTAATATGCTTCTGTGGGCGGTGGTGAATTTCTTCGGCGAGTGCCCCACATTGGTATTGTAAACCCAAACGTAATCAAAAACATTATAACAATGTTCGTCTAAAAATTTTACCCTTAAATATGCGTTTTGTTTAGGATAATTTATAAAAAACATATTGCCGTCAGGCTTCAAAACTCTCAATGACTCTTTTGCCAACTCTATATACCAATCAATGTATTCGGCAAAAGATTTTGTATATGATTTGCCGTTATACTTCATGCCGACGTTATAATCGGGATCGCTATAAATCATATCAATGGCATTGTCCGGCAAAGCTTTCAATATATTCATTATGTCGTCATTGTAAACTTTATTTATTTCCATAATTTCGCTTCTGCAATTATATTATAACATAAAAAAGAAAACAGATCAAGCGTTTGCAATATAATTACATAAATATAAAAAAAGTAATTGCCGCTGCAGCGAATGCCCGATTAAATTAAAGCTGACGCGCCGCGAAAAACATAGAGAAAGGACGCAACTTTGCGCCCTTTCCTTTGTTTTTGGCGGAGGCAGAGGGATTCGAACCCCCGTGCCCTTGCGGGCAAACGGTTTTCAAGTTTTATCCCGCGTCTGTTGCCTGCCGTTTGTTAGTGCTTTTTAACAGCCCGAATTGTCGGAAAATCAGCGTATTGACCGCTCTTTTATCCGATAATTCGGGCTTTTTGCTATGTTTTAGTATTGTTCCGCGTTCGTTATTGCTTTTAATTTTCAATGCATTTTTAACTGCTTTTTGTAGATGGTTTGTAGATGAATAATGTCGAGCGGTACAAACAAATTGTTCTATGAGGTTCAAAAAATAACTGGCTTGAACGGAAAAATAAAAGCGGAAAGACGAAGATAAGCTAGATAAATTGTACAAAGACTAAAATTATTGCAAAGGTGAAAAATGAGAAATATTGCAAAAATCAAAGCACGACAGAAAATCGATCTTCCATAATACGGTTGCTAAAATGGGAATGACGGATGCCATTGTCGAAAAAGATTTTTGGGTACGCTATATGCTTAATACTGTTCATAGCCGCGCCGATACAAATCAATGAATCGTTGCCTTAACGATAAAGGCTCCAAAATTTCTACATCATTTGCAAAACTGAAGAAAAAATATAGCGCCTGTTTTTCAGAACAATGGAATATATAAATATCACTATCGCTTTTTACATCACTTTCAATTCTCGTGTGGACAGGACGATGTATTACCGAATACTCATAACGCAAGAGTCCCTTTGCGGTGAATCGAATTTTTATGTCGATTAACGGTTCTCCAAAAAAGGTTGCACCAAATTCAGTAAGAATTTCATCTACCATATCAGTAGCCGGCAGGATCGCCTTACCTTTTGTTTTTAAAAAATTGATTCTTGAAAGCCGATAAGACCTCCATTCACCATTTACAGTCCCAACTAAATATTGAAATGTTCCTTCTTTTGATGGTACTATTTTGTATGGGGATATTTCGATGTCAGTGCCTGCGAAATTGATTTTTATAGCTTTGTTTCTATGAATAGCATTTTCAATAGGCTCAATAACAGCCTTTTTCAAAATGAGCTTCTCTCTTTCAAGAAAGCTTGTTCGCGCATAACTTTCTATCATACATTTTATAAATTGGGTAACAGTATATTTCCCTCCAAACGGATATTTATTTTCAGGATAATCAATCAATGCGTCTATAGCAGTTCTGCTTAGGCGCATTTTTATATACGACTGATAATCTTTTTTCTTTATTAAAGATTCCGTCAACGGAAAATCATTATCGTAAGAAGATATAATGGTGTTCACAAGCGTACCAAATGACAAACCTTTCCCTTGGACTGCACCAAAAATTAACCGATCGCTATCCAATACTTTTTGTGCAAGATGAGTGATATTCAAGTTGATATGTTCGCTTAAATTGATTGGGTCATAAATAGCCATAGTTGAGTTCCTTTATATGTTGTTTCCTCTATGGTAACATAAATTAGGATAATAATCAATAAAAACGTAATAATGGAAACAAAAAAAGTATTGAAATAGAATTAATTTTATATCTAAACTTTGCTATAATATAGGCACAAGTTCAGGAGGAACATCTATGAAAAAATATTTTGAAGTTCAAGCTATGTGCGGTCATGTCGGCAAAGGAAAATATATCCCGATCAGCTTTCCGGTTATAGCCATAAACGGAAAAGAAGCGGCAGAAAAGGTACGCTCTTATCCACGTGTAAAGCATCACTATAAAAAAGCAATTTTAAATGTACGGGAAATTTCTTTTGATAGTTACTTGAAATTAAAAGATGCTAATAATCTCGATGCATATCTCCATTGCAACAACATACAACAACAACGGCAAATCGAAAATTTTGAATCTCGTGTTCACTATATGCCCGTTTTTAACGAAAAGAAATACAAAAGAACAAAAGAATACATGATGTATAGACAACAAATTACGCGCCTTCACAATATCGATCAAGAAAGAAAAATACAAGAGTATTATTCATCGGCTTTAACCGATAACTCTTGGAATGATAAACCTATTGATTCTACGGGGGGGGGGTGATAACAATATCTTTGCTTAGGAGAATTGAAATGATATACTATATTTCAGATAGTCATTTCGGGGATGAAAGAGTTATGCGTTTAGCCAAGCGTCCGTTCCATTCTGTTAATGATATGGATGATACGATGATCTCGCTGTGGAATAAGAAAGTCGGAGGCACCGATGTAGTATATGTAGTAGGCGATTTCGCCATAAATAATCAAACAGCCATTAAAACGCTGAAACAATTAAATGGTCAAAAAATACTTATTTTGGGCAATCATGATGCCTGTCTTAGTGAGCAGGCGCTACAGTACTTTGAGTCCACGGCAACAATCTGTACGATTAAGGACGGCGTACATAGTGTAACACTCTGTCATTATCCTCTTTTAAGTTATGAAAATTCAATTTACAACGGCTATCATGTATTTGGTCATATACACAATAATCCGCGAGATATAGCTACGAAAATCATACCATCCCTTCCGCGACATCTCAATTGCGGGGCAGATGTAATTGGCTTCATGCCCAAAACTCTTCAAGAATTGATTTATTTAAAAGAACAAACGATGCATGTTTGAAATAGCATAAAAGTACTCTTGTCTAAAACATGCTTTTTTGCTATAATATACTTGATGTCGGGTCGTACCTGACAAAATTCCATGCTGCACTCGGTGGCTTTCTTAGACAAAATAGTGTAAAGTTATTACGACAAAGGATAAATTGTTCCCGCTGATATAAGAAGCGCGATTACGTCAGCGGCTGATTTTGTAAAAAGGACAGGCAAAACAATGAAGTTATCTGAAAAAATAAGGATATTAAGAAAAGCACGCGGACTATCGCAGGAAGAGTTCGGTTATTCTCTTTCAGAGACCACCGATGGCGTGAGTAGACAGACTGTATCCGATTGGGAAAATGGCAAATTTGAGCCGAAGCTTGACAATATCCGAGATATAGCAAGGGTTTTAGACGTGTCGTTCGATGTGCTTTTGAATGAATCGGTCGATTTGAACGATACAGAGATACTGCAAAGCGTTCTCCACCAAGTTACTTCGGGCTTAAAGAAAACGATCAACACCAAAATACGCTACGATATATATCAGTACCGATTGGGGAAAAAGGATTATATCAAATTTTCGATTTGGATCGCCATCCTTTCAATTTTGCTAATTTCAGTTGTACTGTTTTCTGTCGGATTTAGCCTATCAATTACTCCACTATATATAATCGGGGCGATATTTGGCATTCTTTCATTTATTGTGACGCCAACGGCAATTATCCATCTTATATTCTTTGCAAAAGCATACAAAGCGCCCTACGGCATCAAGATCGGTGAAATAAATAATACGCATCTGATCATTCAGACATATCAAAAAGCCAGCAACGTTATTTATCTTCCGATAGAAAAAATCAAATCGGTTTCCGTTGCAGATGATACAACGCTTCGCCGTGGAGATATCGTTATATCTTTGCTCGGACGGGAACAACCGATACGGTTACTAAATGTTGCGTTACCGCATCGCTTAGTGGAATTCTATATGCAGCTTCTGCAAATCAACGAAAGCGACGATTTGATTAAAATAATCTGAGGGGGGGGATTTGATACAGTGAAACAAAATAATTCATCACAAATAATTTACATCAATTCGATCATGAAGAATCCGTCTCTTTGCGACGGTACTGGGTACAGAACAGTACTGTTCTTGCAGGGCTGTGATCTGCATTGTAAGGGTTGCCACAATAAAGAAACTTGGGATATTGCCAAAGGGATTCGGATTACAGTTGCAGAACTTGCGGACACATTGCGGAAAAGTTGCTTTAATAAAGAACTTACTATTTCCGGCGGAGAGCCTTTAATGCAAGCAGACGCCGTCTATGAACTTATTACTCTCTTATACGACTTCGATATTTGCCTATATACCGGGCACGACATAAGCGAAGTCCCCCCAAAGATCCTTGATAAAATACACTATTTGAAATATGGGCCCTATATAGAAGAACTAAAAACGACAACTACTCCATTTGTCGGGTCTATCAATCAAGTTTTTACGGAGATCAGTCATGCAACTTCAGAATAAAAATGACAATGCCGCTAACAGAAAAAGCTATGTCGGCAGTATCTATAATATCGGAGAAAAGGCAGTGAAAGAATCTGTTCTGAATTCTCTTGACGAAAAATGGGCTAAGCTACACCGCGAAGGATACATTCATATCCATGATCTCGATGCTTACGGATTAACGTATAATTGTCTGACATTTGACATTCTAAAGGCATTCCCTTATTCGGATTTTGCCGGACTTTCAAGTGTTAAAGCAATTCTCGGTGTCTTTGACTTCTTAAAAGAATTATTTGAACGAGTCGGCAATGAGCAGAGCGGCGGCATGGCTCTTGCCAATTTCGATAACGACTTCGCAAGTATTTTTACAACTTTGAACGTCGATTATAAAAACAACAAAGAAATATTTTGCGCCGCGATCCGTGATCTTATTATTTGGTGCAACAATACGCATACACGGATGGGACAAACAAGCTACTATATATCTTTCAACCTCGGACTTGCCGAAAATGATTTCGCAAGATTTTTAACCTTTACTTTGCTCGATGAATTTTATCATGCAGGCGAACTTATCTATAAACCGAATATTATTTTCAAGGTTGCAAAAGGCATTAATCGCAATCCGCAAGACAGAAACTATGATTTGCTCGTAAAAGCGTTAGAGTGTACGGGCAAAAAGATGATTCCGACATATCTGCTCTGCGACTGTGAAATGGATAAAGATACATCTCCCGAGCTGTTGTCCGTTATGGGATGCAGAACTCGCGTCGTTACAGACAGATTCGGTAAATCGGGTGCTATCGGAAGAAGCAATATCGATAATATCACGATTAACCTGCCGCGCCTCGCTTTTGAAACTGTTAAAGATCATCCTGGCTTACCATCAGACGAGTTATTTGAGAAATGTAAAGAAAAATGGCTCTCTACTGCGGATACAGTTACGGAAATTTTGCTCGACCGCTTTCACAAGACGTGTATGCAAGACATAGATTTGTTCCCCACTTTGAAACAATACGACCTTCTGTGCGGAAATATCAATATAACAGGGCTTTCTGAAGTTTTTAAGCACGGCACGCTGTCTATCGGATTCATAGGATTAAGCGAGATGCTCGACGTCATTTTCGGTGGAAAATTTTGGGACAACGAGAAAATCTATAATGCTGCGCTCAATATGCTTTCTTTTATGCGCGGATATACCGACAAGCAAGCAGAAAAATATAACCTGAATTTTTCACTTTTAGCGACAAGCGGCGAACTTATCAGCGGAAGGTTCGTCGAAATTGATCAAACAAAATTCAAGTCGGACATTTTCAAAAAAGGATTTTATACGAACTCTTTTCACGTTGAAGTGGACAGTAAAATTCCGGCTTGGGAAAAAATCGAAAAAGAAGGGAAATTCCATGCCTACTGCAACGGCGGATGTATTAGCTATGTCGAACTTGCAGAGGCACCAATCGGAAATCCGCAGGGGCTTGACGAACTTGTAGAAATCGCAATCAATGCGGGCGTACATTATCTTGGTTTTAACTATCCCAAAGACGTTTGCGCAGAATGTGGTACAAGCGGAACATTCGATGTGTGCCCCGTCTGCAACAGCTCACATATTACGCGTATCCGCCGCGTGAGCGGATACCTTGAGATACAAGATTACTTCACATCCGGCAAAAAGCATGAGGCGAAAACGAGGAAGGCAAATTAACGGAGAAAACAGATGGTACACTTATCGATCGAAGGAATGGACGGGATCGGAAAATCGACGACCTGCAAGTTGCTTGCAAAGCGGCTGGGTTTTTTCTTTGTAGAAAAACCTCTTCACCTGCTGTTTGATAAAACAGAGGAAAGTTTTGAGGAATATATCAGAATACGCGATCAGGTAAACAGGAATCCGAACAGAGATTTTACTGCACTCTTTTATGGGCTCGGGAGTCTTTATCTCTATGAAATGTACAAGGATCAAAACATTATCACCGATCGCCATCTTGCATCCAATTACGCATGGAGCGGAACAGAAACGAACGAAGATGTGTATGAACTTCTGCTTAAAAAACTTGGAAAGCCTCGTTTGACCGTCATTTTGACTGCGAACGAGCAAACGGTGATAGAGCGATTGAAATCACGCGATCCGAATGACAGCGATATTCAAAAAGCGGTTAAAACTAAAACAGTCAGTAAGCGGATGATTTTTTTCTGCGAAAAATTTGCTCTGCCATATGTCGTTATAGATACAAGCGATTTAACGCCTGACGAAGTTGTAGATAAAATATTAAACATATGGGAAACGATATGACGTCATTAAGTGATTTACGCCTCAGTAAAAACATGAAATACACGGCTCTGTATTGGGCGATGCGGTTTTATGAATACGCACCCGATTTATACCGAAAAGAGTATAAAAACGGTATATGTGTAGAAATCAATGCGGAAAAACAAACGGCTTTTACCGATAAGACAGAATTGTCTTTGAATACGCATGAAAGCTTTGTCGTATTGGAACTCCTCAACAGGCTATTTTCTCTCGGATACACGCAAGACGATATTCATGTCGCAGGGGCGCAAGTACAATTCCGTAATTTTACTGTTTATTGTCATGTATGGGACGATGCAATGGACTATCCCGTGTCGGACAGAGAGATCGCGTACAAATCAAGATTGGTCAGCGGCGTTTTGGAATATCAGTCAAAAATACGCTTCGCCGGCAAAAACTTTGATTACGGTGCATTTGAAGAGTATGATACCTTCCATTTCTCTGTTCGAAAGTGCAATCAATTTTCATCACAAGATTTTATTTATTGCGAAAATCGACTGATGAAATATACCGGTAAAGAGAAAGCTGTTGTGATCCCTGACGGAACGGAAGAAATAGAATCATCGGCTTTTTGGGACAATCAATTCATTGAGGAAGTAGTCATACCCGATACAGTCGTAAATTTAGGCGGCGATACGTTTTATAACTGCCGTAATCTTCAAACGATCAACATTCCAAAGAATGTGCGCTTCATGGGAAATAATCCGTTTGCGGGATGCCCTCACCTTAAATTGAAAAATCAGTCCCCGTTTTTTGTTTATGAAAACGGCATTTTGTATAATCGAGAAAAAGACAGTATCATTTACTGCTCTATTATAGGCAACGAAGCGGAATTAAAAATCCCCGAGGGAGTTAAAATCATCGGGAAGCACGCATTTTATCTTTGTGACAGATTTGAAAGGATCACGCTCCCAGCGTCCCTTCTCAAAATGGAGAACAATCCTTTTTCCGGCTGCTCCAAGTTGGAACTGATCTGCGCTTCTTCTGCTTACAACGTGAAAGATGATGTGATCTACAACCGTTATAATACAGCCGTTGTAGGCGTTTTGAATAAAATCAAAGCAGAATGTCTTATCATACCGGAAGGCGTAAAAACGATCAATCGTAATTCTTTTTGGAATTGTAAAGGGATACGAACAATCGTATTTCCGAAAACTCTTGAAGATATTGGATATAATCCGTTTGTAGGCTGTTCAAACATCTGTTTTGAGAGCAATTCACCTTGCTTTATGGTGAAAGACGACGTGTTATACAATCATGATGGTTCTAAGTTGATTTGCTACCCCGCATGGAAAGCAACGGGCGAAGTGTATTTGCCGGATTCGGTCATCACATTGGAGCGCGGTGCTTTTTCAGGTTGTGACAAAATGACGGCAATTCATCTCCATAATGTCAACGTTATCAATAAATCTTGTTTTACGAACTGCACGGCACTTCAAAAAGCGTATTGCTCGGATCTTATAACATACATCGGCGAATGGGCTTTTGCATATTGTTGTAGTCTGAATGAAATTTTGGTCGGCAAGGATACAATCATCGATAACAACGCTTTTTCAAATGCGAGTCCAAAGATTAAGGTTCGGGAAACTCCAGAGAATTATTTAATCGAATCGGATAACATCTATACTCTTGCGGCGATGCAAAAGCATTACCGAGGAAAGATCGACGCAATTCTTATCGATCCGCCATATAATTCCAATATCGATTATATCGGGTATCAAGATGTCGCTTTTGAAAACGGTTATCTCGGATATATGTATGAACGGCTGCAAAAAGCATATCCGATCCTTTCAGAAAAAGGCTTTATGGTCATCAATATTGATGAAGGCGAAGTAGCTAATTTAATGTTACTATGTAAAAAAATATTCGGAGCAGAAATGGTTTCCCTTCATCGGTGGAAAAAGAAAAACCCGCTGTTTGATCAAAACCGCGTAGTTCTTAATCCGAATAAAGTTCAAACAGATTATGAATATATTATCGTTTGCAAAAAGAGCTCGGCAAGCATCCTGAAAAATATACGACAGCCGTATTTGGACAATGGCGTATGGAAAGAGACGGAAGTTCCGTTCCCTGACGACTTCGACTGTTTCGGAACGACTTCATCCGCCAAAGATGAAATTGCAGATATCTTCGGTAAGCGTGAATATTTTTCTACTCCAAAACCCGTAAAGCTTATCAAAGAATTGATTCGGGCAACGACCGATAAAAGTTCGATCGTCATGGATTTTTTTGCTGGAAGCGGTACGCTTGGGCAGGCGGTTAAATCCCTCAACGACGAAGATGGCGGCACTCGCAGCTTTATTCTCGTAAATAACAGTGAAAGCGACATTTGTCGGACCGTAACCAAAAAGCGTTTGGAGTCTGCAAATGTGAAATTTAAGTTTCTATATTGAATGGGAAATTGCGTTTGCGTCAGTACGGAATCATAATAAGCACTATATAATAACTATACAGAAAAGAAAATTCAAAAAATAGGTAAGTATATGCCACTCATTATATATAAATTTGCCGACGGTCATTCGGAAGAAATCGAGGTTTCCGACGAAGTTGCGGCGGCATTCGCGCAGTTGGAAAAGTATGAAAAGAAAGTAGAACGCAAAGAAACACGTCGGCATGTTTCCTTAAATTTACTTATGGAAAACGGCTTTGACTTCTCGGCTGACGATACAGACTTTTTAGATGTTCTCGATAAGGAAGAACAAGAAAAATCGGAATGGAGAGAAGAACAATTCCGCAGACGAGTTTTGTGCGATAAGAAAATGGAAATCTTTTCATTGCTTACCTTTCGGCAAGCAGATGCGTACTTTCGGCATAAATATTTGCATATTCAGAAAACAGAGATTGCAAGATATTTGAACGTAACCGAAGGCGCAGTCCGTAAACTCATTAAAAAGGCGGAAGTAAATTTACATAAATACAGATTTGCAAACGAGAAAGAAGTTAAACTGTTGGAAGCAATTTTCGGCTCTGTTTTATAGGGGGTACGATTTTTTGCGCCCCTTATGGCTATATTATGAGGGGGACTTTTCTCGAAACTGAATAGAGAATGAAAAGTCAGTCCGTTATCGGGCTGATTTTTTGTATGTCCCGAAATATTGTCATAGGCGGTAATCAAGTGAGCAAGAAAGACGAACGGCGGGAAGCGCTTTTGCGGTTTATCCGCAGGCGGAGCGGGCGGCGGTTTACCGTGGCGGTCATGGCAAAAGAGTTCGGCGTAAGCGAACGGACGATACAGGACGACCTTTCTTTGTTGGAAGCGTTCGGGCAAATCAGGCGCACGCCAAGCTATAACTCTCTGCACCGGCAAAACGGAAACATAATCGTCTATACGGGCAGCCGCAAGCGGCAATCTCAAAAAACGGACGAAGGATAAAATCAACACGTTGAGGGGTGAAGTCGGTTCAAACAAAAATGGAGCAAAAAGACCTATTTTTTGGAACAGGATAAGAAGTGAGACGCAGTTTGCGCCACACTTACATTCTCACGGCAAGGCGGGATACCCGCTTCCGTCCTTTGAAGGGTGAAATTTATAGCTTGCAAAAATGCCGTTGTAAGCCTTATATTGCGCGCATCGGTCAGGAAATCAAAGTAGTATTTCCCGTCGTTTACAAGCGAATTCATGCGCAGATACAGACTTATTGCGGCGTTGTTGCAACAAATAAATATGATATGGAGGTAATGTGTATATTTACAGCAACAATTCGGCAGTCAACATTGAACATCTCATTGCAGACGAGGTAAAACGGCTTTCAGCTCAGTTCGGAAAGAGTTTTCTCGATTGCGATGACATCATCAAACTTACGGGTTTAGGCAGGGACAATGTACGGGCACTTATGCGCAGCCGGCGTTTTCCTGTTACCAAAGTTGGAAAAAGACAGGTCGTGAGCATACTCAATTTTGTCGCATGGCAGATGAGCGAAAACGCAGGAGGCAACAATTATGCCGCGTAAAAAAGCCACATCAAAACGTGCAAACAACGAAGGCAGCGTCTATAAAAACAAGCGAGGACTTTGGGTGGCGCAGGCGACAATCGGCTATGATGAAAACGGCAAACAGATACGCAAAGCCGTTTCAGGCAAAACGCGTGCGGAAGCCATTGCCAACCTTGCCCCTTATCTTCCCAAAAACGGCGCCCGCAAACAGTTGATACAACAGAATATGTCTCTCCAAAATCATATGCAATTTTGGTTGATGAAGTACAAAAGGCGAACAATCGCGCCGCGCACATTTGAGCGGTACATAGTGAATGCGAAACGATATATTTACCCGTATATGGGGAATTACTTGCCGCAGAATATCTCCCCCAATCTGTTGCAGGATTTTCTCGGCGGTATGCTCGATAACGGCTATGCGCTCGATACAGTCAAGCATATCAAGTACCAGCTCGGACAATATTTTGAATACTGTATTGATGAGGAAATCATAGACAAGAACCCCGTGAACAAAGTACGCCTGCAATCACGGGAACGAAAGACAAAAGACGCCGCTGAAGAACAGGAATACAAAGCAATTCCCGAAGAACTGCGCGACCGCTTTTTACAGGCAATCGGTACAAGCGTACTGTTCAAACCGCTTTGCCTGACTTCTATGTTTGCAGGCTTGCGCATCGGAGAAGTGCTTGCTCTCAAATGGAAAGACTTCGATGAAAAGAACAAGACGCTTTCCGTCGTCCGCACACAGACGGTAGAGCCGACCTTTGACGAAAACGGAAACATTACCAAGCGGGAATACGTCGTCGGTAAGACAAAGACGGCAGGCAGCGTGCGCGTTCTGCCTATTCCGGATTTACTTGTCGAAGCATTGAAAGAATGGAAAAAACTGCGCGTAATGCAGGAGCTGATGACCAAAGCTCCCGTGAGCAAGGCTGACGATTTTATCTTTGCCAACAACAACGGAGAAATGCGTTCCTACCACGGCACACGGACAATGTTTATGCGGCTTTTGAAAAAGCACGGATTAGAAGATGCGGGCATTCATTTTTATAAGTTGCGACATACCTTTTCCAATACGCTTTTTGAAGCGCAGGAAAATCCGAAAGTTATCCAAACGCTCATGGGGCATAAAAAGGTAGAAACGACGATGATCTACAACACCGCTACGACAAATAAATATTTGCAGAAAGCGGTCGATGTGTTTGACGAGCGGTATGCTCCGAGCGAGCAACAAGTTACGGCGGCACAACCGTCTGAAAAATCGTTTGCTGCGATTTCAGACGAAAACGAAGAAAGCCACGGCGACCAATTCCTGCAAAATGTAGCGCGGCTTATGGACGAGTATGGCGTATCCACTTTGGACGAACTTATGGAAGCCATGGACGACGACCATCCGAAACCGCGACGAACAAAAGATTTTGAAATGTAGCAAATAAGTAAAAGCCATCGCCCGTTAAGGCGGTGGCTTTCATCATATTCAAAAGGAATAAAAAGCTGTTTGCTATTGTTTGCTACCGAACCCGAAAAAGGCAGTTTCAAAGCGATTTTGACCGTCTGAAAAACGGCTTTTCAAATTCCGCAGAAAGTGGAATTAAGAACTGATAAAAATAGCAAAAAATGTTTGCTACCGTGTTTGCTATTGATTTTGTGTTTTTCCTTGATTGTGTAAAACAGTGCCAAAAATAAAGAAAAAACCACAATATCTTGTGGTTTTCCTGTGGAGCTGTTAGCGGGATTTGAACCCGCGACCTCGTCCTTACCAAGGACGTGCTCTACCTACTGAGCCATAACAGCATATTGAGTTTTTCACCGATTTTTGAGGGGGTTCGGCTGCCCCGTTTTACTGCCGTTTGTTCCTTACCAAGGACGTGCTCTACTCCAAAAAGAGAAAGTGCTCTAAAAAGATAAAAACGGCGGAAAATGCACTGTATCTTGTGCTTTTCGGCCGTTTTTTATTATTTGACCACAATTCAAAAATAAATGGTAGTAACGTTTTTTTTCCGCTTTTACTACCATTTACCACCATTTTGATTTTTTAAAGCGTTTCAGGCGGTATGAGGGCATTTTTGATGAGTATCAGCCGACCTGCCTGCGGCACATTTCAGGAAAAAAATACAAAGAAAAACTTGCTCTTCACCTTAAATTTATCGAATACAAAGGCGTCAATAATCCCGATACTATCTCCTTTCTTACTTTTTAGCAAAATATTTATAACAATTTTTCAAAATGTATTGATTTTCGCCGAAAAGTTTGATAAAATAAAACCAACAGGAGAAAACAATGATTTTAACATTTGACAGTTTGGCATTACAATTCAAGGATTATACCGACGTAAAAGGAAAGATTCGCCGCGAAGTACAATCGGGACGATTGACGCAAATCACGCGCGGATTATACGAAACCGATGCGCGCGCGGACGGCAAATATCTTGCGGGCGCAATATACGGCCCGTCCTATCTTTCTTTTGATTATGTGCTATCGATGTGTTCGCTGATTCCCGAAGCGATTTTCCGCACTTACACGTCCGCAACGTTCCGCAAAGGTAAAGCAAAGCAGTACGACAATGCGTTCGGCGTATTCACATACAGGGACGTTCCTGCCGCGGTCTATCATTTCGGCGTGGAAATTCGGGAAGAGAACGGTTATTCCTATCAGATTGCCACGCCCGAAAAGGCACTGTGCGACAAACTGTACACAATATCGCCCGTCGGATCGGTCAAAGCAATGCGGGCGTTACTGTTTGACGATTTGCGCGTCGATGAGAGCGACTTCTGGCAGTTGAACTTGGAAGACATCAAACAACTTACGCCGCTTTACAAATCGACAAACCACAAGTATCTTGCAAAGCTGATCGACGGAGGAAAATAAATGCAGACAATTTTAAGCCAAATGCTTGCCCTATACCCCACGCAGTCGCAAAGCGATGAAAAAAACGCGCTGACCGAAGTCATACAAGAAGTCGCGCTATGCGGACTTTCCCGTGCTGGTTTTTTCAAAGACGCCGCATTTTACGGCGGAACGGCATTGCGTATATTTTACGGACTTGATCGATTTTCCGAAGACTTGGACTTTTCGCTGGTAGCACCCGACGCCGATTTTGAATTGAAAAAATATTTTTCGGTTTTAGAGAGCGAACTGCATTCCGTCGGACTGAATTTCAAGGTGGAAGAAAAAGTCAAGACGGCTGATTCCAATATCAAATCGGCTTTCCTAAAAGGCAACACCAAGGAACACATTTTAAGCGTTTACAACGACAAGCAGAACGCGACGAAAATCAATCCGTCCGAGGTAATCAAGATTAAGTTCGAGGTCGATACCAATCCCCCTGCATTTGCGACGTTTGAAAATAAATACCGACTGCTGCCGTCGCCCTATCAAGTAAAACTGTACGATATGCCCTCGCTGTTCGCAGGCAAACTTCACGCCGTCATCTGCCGCGCATGGAAAACCCGTGTCAAAGGCAGGGACTTATACGACTATATTTTCTATCTCTCACGAAACGTCTCAGTCAATATGCCGCACCTGAAAGCACGGCTTGTGGACTCTGGATTTATCGACAAGGATTTCAACCTTACCCGCGAAGCCCTGATTTCCATGCTGAACGAACGCTTCTCGGCAATTGACTACGAACAAGCCAAACAAGACGTAATCCCCTTTATCAAAGACAAAACAAAGTTGGACATTTGGAACACGGAGTTCTTTACGGAGATTACAAAAGGCTTGAATGCAGGTAATTGATAAAATTAAAACTTAAAATACAGATAAGCCGATATTGACATTGTATTTACGGAGGTTAATATGCCGAGCAAGAAACTCGAAATTATTTATTATAACGGACAGCCGGACGGAATTCGTTCCATTCGCAAGCATTTATCTACAATGACCACCTATGTAATTCCACGCCCTTTACTTAACGAAGCAAAGAAAATTACTGGCATCAACCGCCCCGGTATATACTACCTTATCAATGAAAGCGACGATAATAAAATTGCCCAAATTTATATCGGACAAACGCGTAACGGCGTAATTCGGCTCGATGATCATAACCGTTCCAAAGATTTCTGGAATAAGGCGATTATGTTTCTTGCTGATAGCAAAACTTTTACCCTTGATATGATCAGCGGTCTTGAAGAATATGCCATTGTCAAGGCACACGAAGCCAAGCGTTATGCGGTCGAAAACTCTGTAAAACCTAAATACGAAATTGACGAGTACGATCTTCCTCTCATCGAGGAAGTTTACGAAGAAATTCAATTTATTATGGCGACACAGGGTTATAAAATGGACAATGCAAAATCAAAATTAAATGAAGCCTCCGTTTTTCACACAACTCGCAATGGTATTAAGGCATACGGCGTATATGACGGTGATAAGTTTCTTGTCATTGAGGATTCACAAATAAATATGCTAAAAGAAGTTCCGTTTGCCAAATTAGCAAACCAACGCAATGAAGCATTAAAAAACGGTGACATTGTTATGGAAAACGGTATTTATATATTGAAAAAGTCAATTGAGTTTTCAACACCAAGCGGCGCAGCCTGTTTTGTATTAGGCGGTAGTCAAAACGGTTGGGTTGAATGGAAGAACGCTGACGGCAAAACGTTGGATGAAATTTATAGGAAAAGTTAAGGAGAAAAATCTAATGAAGAAAGCTCTAATAGTGGGAATTGACAATTATCAAGAAGTCTCGGATCTAAATGGATGTGTAAATGACGCACATGCTGTTGCGAATGTTTTATCTCGAAACGCGGACGGTTCATTAAATTTTGAAGCAAAAATAATGACTGCAACATCGGAGAATAATATCGTACGTAAATACGAATTAGAGGAAGCAATAAAAGAGCTTTTTTCAGGAGACGATGAAATTGCGTTATTTTATTTCTCTGGACATGGATATACAGAAGATAATAACGGATATATTATCCCTTCTGATACACAATTAACTGGGCGTAATGGAATAAAAATGGATGACATTATGCTATGGTGTAATAAATCTAAAGTAAAAAACAAAATACTAATTTTTGATTGTTGCCATGCCGGGGCTGCTGGAGACGATAAATATTTTAGTGGGAACTCAATAATTGGTGAAGGCGTTACAATTTTAAGTGCTTGTACCAAAGGTCAATATGCACTTGAAAATACCCATCATGGTGTATTTACCCAGTTACTGGTTGATGCCTTAAATGGAAGTGGCGCTAATATCTTGGGGCAAATTACTCCTGGAAGTGTTTACGCTCATATTGATCAGTCATTGGGAGCTTGGTCACAGCGTCCAGTTTTTAAAACAAATGTTGAGCAATTTGTTTGTTTGCGCCAAACCTTTCCTTCTATCAGTTATACAGATTTGAGACAAATTACAAACATATTTAAAAATCCTTCAGAAGAATTTGCACTTGATCCGTCATACGAACCGGATTGTGAATATGCGCAAGCAGATCACACAAAAATATTTGGAATTCTACAAAATATGGTTCATGTAAATTTAGTTATTCCTATAGGCGAAAGACATATGTACTATGCGGCAATGAATAGCAAATCTTGTAAATTAACAGCCTTGGGAGTACACTATTGGAACTTAGTTAAAAATAATAGATTATAAGGAAATTTACAAATGAAAAAACGTGCTTTTATTAGTTTTGATTATGATCATGATGAAGAATTAAAGCAAGCATTAATCGGCCAAGCGAAAAACCCAGATTCTCCATTCTCTATCAACGATATGTCTATTAAACAGGCAATAGATGGAAACTGGAAATTTTTTGCCCGACAGAGAATTAGGCAATGTGATGTTGTAATTGTTATTTGCGGAAGATACACAAATACGGCACGCGGCGTAACTGCTGAAGTAACCATTGCGCAGGAAGAAGGCATTCCATATTTTTTGTTGTGTGGACGTTCTGATGGTAATGTCGTGAAACCTTTAGGTACATATTCTTTTGATAAAATTTATAAATGGACATGGGAAAATTTAAAAGCATTGATAAATGGAGCCAGATAATTTCCCCATCAACTTCCGATAATACGGTATTATAGGAACATAGGAGAGCACTATGAGCATTATAGATAAAAAACAAATGACTGAAGAAGATATCAAATTGAATTTTATCACACCGGCGATTTTGGCAAAAGGCTGGCTGGATAAAATCACTATGGAAACTAAAGTCAAATTTACTGACGGTAAGGTAAATCTCCGTGGAAATAAAGTCAGCCGCGAGACTCCTAAAAAAGCCGACTACATACTCTACTATAACAAAAACAATCCGCTCGCCGTGGTTGAAGCAAAAGACAATAACCATAGCGTATCTTTCGGCATGCAACAGGCAATGCTCTATGCTCAAATGCTCGACGTCAAGTTCGCATATAGCTCTAACGGCGATGCATTCCAAGAATTTGATTTTATTACCGGCGTTGAACGCGAAATTGGGTTGGACGAGTTTCCCTCCCCGGAAGAATTGTTTGCGCGCTATCAAAAAGAAATAAACGACGGACAGGGATTATCGGAAGCAGAGCGCACTCTCATTAACCAACCGTATTATACCAGCCAAAACACCTATCCCCCGAGATATTATCAGCAGGTTGCCATAAATCGTACGATGGACGCGATAGCAAAAGACCAAAACCGCATTTTGCTTGTTATGGCAACGGGCACGGGTAAAACTTACACGGCATTTCAAATTGTCTATCGGTTGTTACAGAGTGGCATAAAACAAAAGATACTTTATCTTGCCGACCGTAATAATCTTGTCGACCAGACAATAAGCGGAGATTTTAAGCCGCTTGAAAAAGTCATCCACAAAATCAATTTTGCGAAGGATGACCGCACCACAATTACTTCTCATCAGGTGTATTTTTCTCTTTACCAACAACTTGTTGGGAATAAAACGACCGAAGAAGAGACGGACGAGGAAACGCTTGCTCACTATAAGCAACTATTCGATAAAGACTTTTTCGATTTAATTATTGTAGATGAATGTCACCGCGGCAGCGCAAAAGAAGAAAGCCGTTGGCGTAAAGTGTTGGAATACTTCTCTTCCGCAACGCAAATTGGCATGACTGCCACGCCGAAGGAAACGGCGTATATTTCCAACATAGACTACTTTGGAGAGCCGATTTATAAGTATAGCCTGAAAGAAGGTATTGACGACGGCTTCCTCGCTCCGTTCAAAGTCATACGCATAAAAACGGATATTGACGATGAATGGCGTCCTCGTAAAGGCCAATGCGATATATATGGGTATGAAATCGAAGATCGCATCTACAATAACAGCGACTACGATTACAATATTATCATTCAAGACCGAATCCACATGGTCGCAAATGAGATTACAAATTATCTCAAAGCGACTGACAGAATGGCAAAGACGATTGTATTCTGTGCAACGGAAGACGCGGCGGAACGGATGCGTGTTGCTCTCCGAAAATTGAACGCCGATATGTGCGCCGAAAATCCGGATTATATCGTGCGGATTACAGGTAGCGACGAGTATGGAAAGAGTAAGCTTGATTATTTTATTTCCGTATCTGCCAAATACCCGGTGATTGCCACTACTTCAAAGCTCCTTTCTACCGGCGCAGACTGTAAAATGGTAAAACTGATCGTCATTGACGAAATGATCGGTTCAATGACAGAATTTAAGCAAATTATCGGTCGCGGTACAAGATTACGCTATGAAGACGGGAAAACGCACTTTGTAATTATGGATTTCCGTGGCGTAACCAGATTGTTCGCCGATCCCGATTGGGACGGCCCGATTGAACAAGACGAACAATTTCGACACGTCGACCCCAAAGAACCTGACGGCGAACCGGTCATTATGCCTGCGCCCCCTGTAGAGTCGAAACATAAGTATGTGGTCGATAGCCGCGGCTGCAAAGTAACGGTTTCGCAGCGAATGGTTTCCGTTTATGATACGGACGGAAAACTATTGCGGCAAGAAAGTATCATTGATTATACAAAGGCAAATATCTATGGAACATTCTCTTCTTTAGACAATTTTATTTTGCAATGGTCTGCAGAAGAGAAAAAGGCTAAAATCCAAGAATTGTTTAGTGAACGCGGTATTGACTTGGAACAGGTCAAAGCGAATGAAGGTATGAGTGATGTTGACGACTTTGATTTTATCTGTCACATTGCCTTTAATCAAAAACCTTTGACGCGGCGGGAACGCGCTGAAAACGTCAAAAAGCGCAACGTATTTGCGAAATACGGCGGCGAAGCAAGGGCGGTGCTGGAAGCGTTACTGGAAAAATACGCGGACAGCGGTATCTACGAAATCGAGGATATGGATATTCTCAAACTCGATCCGTTTGTAAGGTTCGGCAAACCGGCAAAAATCGCTCAACTCTTTGGAGGAAGAGAAGGTTATATACGGGCAGTAAGAGAGCTCGAAAACGAAATTTATAAGGCGGCATAACAAATGAGTAATATTTCAGGATTTATCAAACGTTTGCGCGACATTATGCGCAACGATGCAGGCATCAACGGCGACGCACAACGTATCGAGCAGATCGCTTGGCTTTTGTTCTTAAAGGTCTATGACACTAAGGAGCAGGACTGGGAATTTGAAGATGAAAAATATCTGTCTATTATTCCCGAGCCTTGCCGTTGGCGAAATTGGGCGCACGAGGAAAGCGGAAAAGGAATGACTGGTGATGCGCTTCTTAACTTTGTTAACAACACGCTCTTCCCCGTCCTCAAAGGCAAGGATATAAAAGATCCCAACGGCAATGTGCTCATCAATGGTGTACAGGTCGATCCGTCCACCCCTATCAAAAAAGCCATTGTCAAGACGACTTTTGAAGATGCAAATACCTATATGAAGGACGGCGTTCTTCTGCGGCAAGTGATCAATGTCATAGACGACATCGATTTGACCGATTATGAAGAGAGCCACGCTTTCGGCGAAATTTATGAAACCATTCTGCGCGAATTGCAGAGTGCCGGTTCATCGGGCGAATTTTACACGCCACGTGCAGTTACCGATTTTATGGCGAAGATGATCAATCCCCAAATCGGAGAGCACTGTGCAGACTTTGCCTGCGGCACAGGTGGCTTTTTGATAAGCTGGCTGAAAGAGCTTGAAACCAAGAAGAAAAGCACCGACGACGTTGAAAAAATTTACAATTCCATTTACGGCATGGAGAAAAAGCAGTTTCCGTATATTCTGTGTGTAACCAATATGTTGTTGCATGACGTGGATACGCCGCGTATTTATTACGGCAATTCGTTATTGCATAATGTGCTGGATTATACCGAAAAAGACAAATTTGAAGTTGTTCTAATGAATCCACCTTATGGCGGAAACGAAAAGGCAGACGTGAAAAATCATTTCCCGTCCGATTTGGCGAGTAGCGAAACAGCCGATCTTTTTATGTCGGTCATTATGTATCGTTTGAAAGATAACGGAAGAGCCGCCGTTATATTGCCTGACGGCTTCTTGTTTGGTACAGACAATGCAAAAGTATCAATTAAAAAGAAACTTTTCTCCGAGTTTAATTTGCATACGATAATTCGTATGCCGGGCAGCGTTTTTGCTCCGTACACTTCTATCACAACAAATATCCTCTTCTTTGATAAGGTCCACCCTACCAAAGAAACTTGGTTTTATCGTTTGGATATGCCCGAAGGCTACAAGCATTTCTCTAAGACAAAACCCATGAAGCTTGAGCACTTTAATCCCGCCATAGAATGGTGGAATAATCGCGAAGAAATTATTGTTGATGATGCTCCGAAGGCAAAAAAATATACGGTTGAAGAGATTGCTGCGCTCGGTTACAATATCGACCTTTGCGGATTCCCGCACGAGGAGGAAGAAATCCTCGCTCCGCAGGATTTGATTCAACAATATCGTGAAAAACGCGCAAGTTTGGATGCGGACATTGACCGAGTGCTTACCGAAATCATGACGCTTTTGGGGAATAAAGAATGAAAGCAGAACAATTAAGAAAATCAATCCTTCAATTAGCCATTCAAGGTAAGCTCGTCCCGCAAGATCCGAACGACGAGCCTGCTTCCGTTTTGCTTGAACGCATCCACGCCGAAAAACAACGGCTGATAAAAGAAGGAAAAATCAAGAAAGATAAGAATGATTCCGTCATCTTCAAAGGTGACGATAATCGCTATTATGAGAAGGTGGGCTCGGAAGTTAAAGATATTACCAATGATTTACCCTTTGAAATACCCGATAGTTGGGCGTGGGCTAGGTTTTCGCAGATTGTATCTTTTGAGCTTGGTAAAACGCCAGACAGACATACTGATAAATTTTGGAGCAATGGTAGATATCCTTGGTTTGCTATATCAGATCTTCAAGAAAGATCCATAGTATCTTCTACAAAAGAAAAAATCAGTGCCGTAGCGTTAAAAGAAAAATTTGCAGGCAAACTTGTTCCACAAGGGACTCTTTTAATGAGTTTCAAACTGACAGTAGGAAGGACATCTATTTTAGGAGTCGACGCTGTACATAATGAGGCTATTATCTCTGTTTTTCCAATCATAGCGGATAAAGATACGACACGAAACTTTTTATTCAATACACTTTCACTGATTGTCGAATATGTTGAAACAACGGATGCAATTAAAGGAGCGACATTAAATTCTTCCAAATTGTCTTCAATGCTCGTACCTTTGCCTCCCCTTGCGGAACAGATACGTATTGTAAACGAAATAAAAAAATTTGAGCCCTTAATTGCCGAATACGATAAATTGGAGCAACAAGCTACAAAGTTAGATGATGAAATTTACGACAAACTCAAGAAATCTATTTTGCAGTATGCCATTCAAGGGAAGCTTATTCCGCAGGATCCGAATGATGAGCCTGCGAGCGTACTTTTAGAGCGTATTAGAGCCGAAAAGAAAGCTAAACTCGGCAAAAAATATGTGGACAGTTATATCTACAAAGGTGACGATAACTGTTACTACGAACACATTGCCGGAAGAGCGCAGGATGAGCTGGTAGAGGTGCCGTTTGATATACCTTACGGATGGTCTTGGTGTAGACTTGCCATTTTTGCTCAAGTGTTGGGCGGGAAAAGAATTCCCGCAGGCAGACAATTGACAAACGAAAATACTGGGCATTATTACATTAAAGTATCCGATATGAAAGAAAATACCGTATGTTTGGATAAATTGCAGTTTGTACCGACAGATATTTATCCAACGATATCACGATATATAATAAATAAAGAAGATGTATATATTACGGTCGCGGGAACGATTGGGAGAGTAGGTACAATTCCAAATGAACTTGACGGTGCCAACCTAACGGAAAATGCTGACCGTATAGTGATTGACGAAATTGATCAACATTGGCTCGTCAAATGCCTTCTGTCCGATGTTATTCAAGAGCAAATTAAAAAAGCCACAACAAAAGTGGGACAGCCCAAACTGGCAATAGCTCGTATAGAAAAATTTTTGATACCTCTCCCACCCCTTGCGGAACAAAAACGCATAGTGGCAAAAATCAACGAGATATTTGCAATGTTATAAAGCCGTATCCCCTCGGAAGTCCGAGGGGATAATTTTTACCATGTAACAATTTTATCTACGATTTCTTGCTGTTCACTGGCGGTCTTTCGAAGATATATGCGTGTTGTTTCAATGCTTTCGTGGCCCATTAGGTCTGCAAGCAAAGAAATATCGTTATATTTTTCGAGGAAATTCTTTGCAAAGCGGTGACGGAAAGAGTGAGGATAAACCACTTTCGAATTCAAGCCGTATTTATGGGCATAGTTCTTTAATTGCTGCGAAATACCACGCACGGTAATGCGGTTTCCAAAGCGATTTAAAAATAAATATCCGCTCGTTATACCCTTTTCGTTAAGCCATACTTCCGTCTCAATTTTTAATTTTTTAGGTATGTAAAGCCGCCGCAACTTGCCGCCCTTTGAGTATAAATCAAAATATCCGTTAAAGACGTGTTCCACTTTAATCTGTATCAGCTCACTCACACGTGCGCCGGTTGCCGCCAAATAACGCACAACAAAATACCATTCCCAGTTCTTATCGCGTTTCAGGCAGTTTTTCAAAAACTTGTAGTCCGCGTCGCTGATGACGTTCTCCAAAAAGTTCTTTTGCTGGATCTTCACCGGAGCAAGCCGCAATTTATCTTTTTTGATAAATTCGAGATACTTATTGATAGCCTGTATTCGCAAATTTACAGTTTTTGGCTTATAGGTTTCAATCAAATATCCCTTGAACGCCAATAGGTTTTGTTTTGTGATTTCACCCGATAGTTGCTGATACATTCGTATCGTAAGCAAGTACGATGAAATTGTGTTTTCAGACAAATTGCTCCGCCGAAGGTGTGCTTCAAATTCTTCTAACATAGGTAATCCTCCTAAAAAAGTAGTATATAAATTTTACTCTTTTTAGAGAAAAACCTCGACTATGTATGCAGAACAATAAGAAGAGTTCTGTTATTATGAGAAGGTGGGGACAAATGAGCCCGTTCGACTAGACTATTTGCCTTTTGATATTCCAAACTCTTGGAGTTGGGTAAGATTAGAAAATGCTGTCATTATTAATCCACGGAACGATTTACCTGATAATTTGGAAGTTTCATTTGTGGAGATGAAAGCAATTTCAGATGGCTATAACAATCATTTTTCTGCAACAACTCGCTCTTGGAAGGAAGTCAAAAGCGGGTTTACGCATTTTCAAAATGGCGATGTCGGATTTGCCAAAATCACGCCTTGCTTTCAAAATAGAAAGTCGGTTGTGTTTTCAAGTTTACAAAATGGATACGGTGCTGGAACAACTGAATTGCATATTTTGCGCCCCATTCAGGGGACTATATTGTCTAAGTATTTGTTGTGTTTTGTAAAGTCCCCGTACTTAATTGAATATGGGAAACAGAAATTTTCAGGAACGGCAGGGCAACAAAGATTTGGCACAGATGAGGTAAAAAAGACTTTATTTCCGCTGCCACCATTAGTCGAACAAGAGTGCATTGTCAACCAAGTGAAAATAATGTTGGAAAAATTAAAAGACGAGGACTAACCCTCGTCTTTTATGGTTTTTAATAGTATTTTAATAACATCTGCAATTCGCCCTTGTTCCTTTATCGGTGGAATAGGAATGAATGCTTTATATAGCTTATCATCGTTAATAGCAGGATATGCAACGCCCTTTGCATTTTCAGAACTATTAGCATATTGGTCAAATATGGGAGAAAGCATATAGTAAAAGAGGAAAGCATTTTGTATACACTGTTCTGTTGATATAACTGCAAAGCCAGTACTTGCTATTGACTCGCAGGAAAAAGCCTTATTTACAATGCACATATTATGTAAATATGGTCTTACTGTAGCATATAAAATATCGCCCGTTTTTACTATCTTTCTGGCTCTCGATGGAGCTTTTTCTGGTGAAATAATATTTTCGTCTTTACTTAATCTTTGGTGTACATTATCAACAGAGCCTATATCTATATATGAAAAATTCACATTAGGCACTTTCTGTCCGTGATTAAAAGTAATATCCTTTAACCTTGCCCAGCACCAAGAATCGGGTATATCAAAAGGCAGATTATCTAGTCGGGCAGGCTCATTTGTCCCCACCTTCTCATAATAACAGTTATCGTCACCTTTGTAGATGCAACTATCGACATATTTCTTGCCGAGTTTTGCTTTCTTTTCAGCGCGAATACGCTTTAACAGAACGCTCGCTGGTTCGTCGTTCGGATTCTGCGGAACGAGTTTCCCTTGAATGGCATACTGCAAAATGGATTTCTTAAGTTTGTCGTAAATCTCATCGTCCAGCTTTGTAGCTTGTTGCTCCAATTTGTCGTATTCGGCAATCAGCGGTTCAAACTTTTCTATTTCCGCTACAATACGTATCTGTTCAGCAAGTGGCGGAAGAGCGAAAATTAAAGTTTTAAGAGTGTTTACACTTACACCACCAATAATTCCTGTAGTTTTAGATTTAAATACTTGAATAAATAGTGGGTTTTGCAAGTAGTAATATAAGTATTTAGGGTTTACACCTAATGATTGAAACGCGCAGAGTTTATTACCAAAGCATACATCTTGTTCTAATATGGCAATTTTTCTTCCCGCGCTACCGCCTTCAATACATAATAATGGCGTATTTTTATAAGCGACTTTAAAATTAATTTCGCTAAATGGGATTTTGACACCGTTTTCGTAATTTATAGCGTGCTCAAAAGATACATCTTTTGTAGCTATATAATTATAACCATTGGATAAACCAACATATTTTCTTTGCTTTTCAGTTTCGTTAATACTATTGCCCGTATAGACGTTTGCTATGGTACTCATACGGCATAAACACCAACTATCAGGTATATCAAAATCAGCAACTTCTTCGTCTATACAAACGATTTCTTTGCCTACCTTCTCATAATAGCGATTATGTTCTATAATTCAAAACACCTATACACACAAGAAGTTTGTTTTTATTTTCCATTTATGATATAATTAAAGTTATCAGGGAGAAATTATGATATATGCGTAAAAAATCTAAATACGGATACATAGAGTTTATAGATAAGCGGAAGTTAAAACACGACGGGTGGGATGACGAAATAGAGCCGGAAATTCGTAAGCCTACGCCGTTGGAACGAGAAGAAATTATTCTGAACTATGTCCGCGTCAACAGCGGAAAATCCGTCAAGGTTAGTTTCTTCGCCGAGCAACTCGCGGTATCCGAACGCACGATACAAACAGCTTTGAAAAATCTCGAAAACAAAGGCTTGATCAAGCGAACCCCTCCTCCGCCCGGCAAAAGAAAACATCAAGGATATATCCTGTCATTTACAGGAAAACGGAAAACCCTATATCCGACCGATCTCACATTGAAAAAGCTCTACGATCCGGATAATCCCTGCGGCGTCCGCGATTGGCATTGGGAAGATTACAAGTTTATTCCAGGAGTCTATACCGAAGACTTTACAAAAGAGATGGCAAGATATCAGTTTCAGGATTTACAGGAGCACAAAAATCGAACGAAACATTATCTAAAACAGAAAGAAAACCCGAAAAAGTAGAAATCAATCGACTGATTGTTTTCTGCTTTTTTTGTATATTCGGGGGCTATTGAACCTTTTTTTGTGAAAATTTAGAAAAATTTTTTGCCTGTTTAGACCTGTTTTTGCCGTCCTAAAACTGATTTTGGGATATTTTTTGAAATTTAAGCCACATATCCCCATTTTTCTATGGGTGAAAATTAGTATATAAGATGAAGGGATAAATGTCCCTTACTTTTATACGGAGGTGATGCCTATTGATTGTAACGGGAAATTTTGTCTGATTGCGGCATAGTTACAAATAAATATTTATAACTTTGCGGCAGCCTATCACGGGCTGTCTTTTTTCGTTGCTAAAAGGAGGGAAATTGAAACAAAAAAACTTTTACTATTCGACGTTGTACATCTATGATAAGGTACTCGCCGACGCGCTTACCGAAGACTTTGTAAAGAGCGGCGAGCGAAGCAAATCCAAGTATCTTGCCGACCTAATTGCGGCGGGACTTGCGACAAAACAGAGAGCGTCCCCTACTTCTGCCGCAAACCTGGAAGAATTTTTGGACAGGCTGTCCGCGCTCGAACGGCAAATTTCCGCCCTGCAATCCTCTGCCGCACTTGACCAGACGGAGCAAGCAACGTATCGAATGTTGCTATGTAACGTCTACTATCTGCTTGACAGTCTCGTATACGGCGAGGCATTTAACGGCGAATGTCTGGAAGCGGGTTTGTACGACGTACCGCCGCCGCGCCTGTTTGAGCAGTTGAAACGATTGAAGGAGGCTTTCCGCCGTGCCGCCTGACGTTATCGCACGAGTTCGCTACTATGATGTAAGCGCACCAAAAAGAGATTTTTACAGTAGCGTGCAGAAGGACGATTATCTCGGCTATATCGACAAAGGCGTGCAATCCACAAAAGCAATCGACTATCTCGACTATACGGATGACGGAGAAAAGAGTTCGGGCGCGTTCGGCGCGGAAGGATTGTTGACTAAATCCCAAAAGAAAGAGTTGCGCGAAAAATTGCGTAAAACGCAGAGTTGCATTTGGGATATGGTCGTGAGTTTTGAAGAAAGCTACGGCAAATCCAACCTGACGGACGCTGCGGCGGCGAGGGCTCTTTTACTGAAAACCTTGCCGAAACTGTTCCACGCGACAGGACTGAATCCAGATAATATAACGTGGTTTGCAGGACTGCACACGAATACGGATAACCGCCACATTCATGTCTGTTTTTTCGAGAACGAGCCACTGCGTTTTCATCGCAAAACGGGAACGCTCCGCTATCGGCACTGCAAAATACGGCCGGAAGCATTGGATACGTTCAAAGCCGAAATCGTCAAGCATTTTATGCAACCCGCCGAGGGCGTCAGGCGCGTGCGCAAGTTGTTGACGGACAGGGCGCAAGCCGTCGTTTCACAACCCTACACAGCGTATTCTTTTACGCTTAAAAAGCTTGTAAAATCTCTTTACGGGAAAATCCCCTACGAAGGCAAAATCGGCTACGAAAGCGAAAATATGCGCCATTGCCGCGAGAGCGTTGATGCAATTACAAACTGCATTTTGAAAAACGGGCGATGCAAAATCGCGTATGAAAAGCTGACCGCCGAACTTGCCACGCGCGACGGAGAAATCCTGCGATTGTGCGAGCGAAATAAAATCCGCAATCCCGACCGCTATCTATACGCGGAAACATTTCAGCGAGATCTGTATCGTCGTATGGGCAATATCGTCATCAGAGAGGTACTCAAAAAGCGCCGCGACGAACTTCTGAAAGCGCGCGAAATCCACCACGCCAAAGCGCGGCAGAAAGTCTATCGGGAAAGTCTGACGGACTGTATTCTGACTTCGATGGAAATTGCCGCAAGAGCGGACGCGGAAGCGGCGGAATGCTTTCGGGAGTTTCGGGAAAAACTTGAACTTGCCGAAACCGAACGGCAGCTGGAACAAATGGAAATGTAGGTTTTTTAGAAACAGGATAAGGAAAGTAACTGAATTTCAGTTTCTTTCCACTTTTCGCAACGGGGATACCCCGTTCGAGCAACAACTTTCAAGGAGGTGAAATGAATGGGAAAATTCAAAAACTGGCTTGCAGACCAAAAAGAACGGTGTGAAATGCGCGCTATGGAACGCTTTAATTTGAGAGAAGCAAATAGAATGGGCGGAGAAAGTTTAGAAGACGACGCTTGGTTATACGACCTTGTCTGGGATGAAAAACGAGGAAAATATCGCCGCAGTAAAACTGCCTTTGCCGAGGGATTGAAAAAGTTTGAGCAAACAAGCAAAAACGATAATCCAGATAATTAAACGGCGGCTGTTGCCGCTTATTTTTGAACATTGACAACTGAATATTCACAAAAAATTCGCGAGCCGTACGAGCTTGCATAAGGAGTAAAATGATTTATAAAAATTACAACAAGGAAACCGAAACGACTTTGAACCGCGAACGGCTAATTGCAGACGAGGTCTCGCGGCTTACCCGCAAATATGGCAAGAGTTTTCTTGACTGTGAAAATCTCATCGAACTTACGGGTTTGGGGCGAGATAATGTGCGCGCACTTATGCACAGCAAGGCGTTCCCCGTAACCAAAGTCGGCAACCGTCAGGTAGTCAGCATTTTGGCGTTTGTGGCTTGGCAGGTAAACAGTTTGCCGGAGGCGGTTTAATGGCGAAGAAATCCACACGCAGAGGCAACAACGAAGGCTGTATCAGTAAGCGAAAAGACGGCAATTGGGTGGGCGTTGTCACGCTCGGCACTGACGAAAATGGCAAACGCATCCGCAAGAGCGTTTACGGAAAAACCAAATCGGAAGTGACGATGAAAATGCTCGCGGTCAAAGCGGACAATCCTACAATCGGGTGTAGCGCAATCAAGAACGAAACTTTTCGGACGTTAATGCAGGAATGGCTGATGACGTTCAAACGCCCGTCCGTTTCGCCCCGAACGTTCGAGCGGTGTTTGAGCAACGCGAGAAATACATTATACCCCGTGTTCGGCGAAATGAAAATCGACGAAATCACCGCTCCTATGCTGCAACGTCTGTTCAACAAGATGATATCGGACGGGTACGCATTGGCAACCGTCAAGAAATCGAAATTTTTGCTCGGTCAGTTTTTTGAATATTGCGTGGACAACGATTTTCTCAAAACCAATCCCGTGGCAAAGACCAAACTTGCGTCGCGCGAACGCAAGGTGCAGACGACGGAAGAATACAAGGCGATTCCGCCCGAACTGCGAAAAGACTTTGTCAAGGCTTTGGATACAAGTCCGATTCTGAAACCGATATGCTATACATCGCTCTTTGCGGGGTTGCGCATCGGCGAGGTGCTTGCGCTCCGCTGGCGCGATGTGGATTTTACCGACAAGACGATTTGGGTGGACAACGCCGTAACCGTCATTCCGCACTACGACGACGCGTGGCGCGTTTCCGACTACGAAACGGTGATTTCGGACACCAAAACGGCGGCAAGCGTGCGCAGCGTACCTATGCCACAAATTCTTATAGACTGTCTGAAAGAACACCGCAACCGACGGCGGAAAATGGAATACGAAACGGGCATCTCCTTTACGGACGATGACGATTTGGTATTCAGCACCGAGGAGGGCGAACTGCGCACTTACTACGGCACGCGCGCGATGTTCGACAAGCTGATGCGCAAAACGGGGTTTGCCGAGTACGGCTTTCATTTTCACACACTGCGGCATACCTATTCGAATATGCTGTTTGAAAGCGGAGAGAATCCGAAAGTCATTCAGCAGCTGCTCGGTCATAAAGACGTAACAACGACCATCCGCACCTACAACAGCGTGGACAAAAGTTATTTCAAACAGGCGACAAAGAAAATCGACGCTATGTTCGGCGGCGATATGGAACTGTAACAAAGCAAAAAGAGTATCGCGGCGGCTGCCATAC
>ERZ779894.590-NODE-590-length-41478-cov-15.577916_pt1 | contig 41478 bp, 39 predicted proteins | sample MGYA00511587_ERZ779894 | MGnify/ENA primary metagenome ERZ779894 (study PRJEB29588, sample SAMEA2160490) | human gut metagenome | biome: human gut; feature: human-associated habitat; material: faeces | place: Denmark | collected 2008/2010 ... | reverse complement strand
GGGGCGAGTTGCTCGGATTAAAATGGTCGGACATTGATTTGGAAAAAGGAGACCTCCGGGTTCAACGGCAGATCGGGCGCATCAACGGCAAAATCATTGAGATGCCGCTGAAAACGAAAAACGCCTACCGCACACTGCCGTTGTCGGCAGACGCGATAGACGTTCTAAAGGCACAGAAAAACAAGGTGGGAAGCAGCGAGTGGGTATTCCCGTCACCCACCGGAGGCCCCATGTCCCCGGACAGCGTCCTGCATATGCTGCAAAGAGTCCTAAAGAGAGCGGGTCTACCGAGGATACGCTTTCATGACCTACGCCACACCTTCGCAACGCTGGCTCTGCAAAACGGCGTGGACATCAAAACCGTGTCTGGTATGCTGGGGCATTTTTCAGCAGGCTTCACGCTGGACACCTACGCCCATGTAACGACCTCCGCCAAGCGTGAAGCGGCAAAAACAATGGGTAACATCCTCTCTGGTGCGGTATAGTGCTTTCCGCTGTCCGCTCCCGTTGGGGTCAGCGTTTGGGTCAGAAAAAACGGCAAGTAAGTTATTGAGCAAAAAAGTACGGAAAAAGTCCTGATTTCGCAAGAAATCAGGACTTTCTGGTTGCGGAGAGAGGACTTGAACCTCCGACCTCCGGGTTATGAGAAATGCACCGTGAAGTTCTTATAGTCCCATAGCGGCGCATATAACCCCAGGAAGTCAGTATTTTCAAGGGTTCCGAGGAATCTGCATTCCTCTTCATTCCCATCCCGTACCATGAAATCCTGTAGCGGTTGGTGTCAGCGTTGGTGTCAACTCCAAGAGAAGAGCCATGAGATGACCGGTTTTGTTGGCCTAACCACGCAAGAAACGCACCTTTAGGTTTTTACCTCTAAGGGATTCGGTTCATTGGGGTTCAGACAAAACAAGAAACAGACCATCAGGCATACGAATCGTACCAACACTAAAATAGCACAATGGCGCAGCATTATCGGTGAAACATCATTCCACATTCGGTAATACTGCGCCGCTTTTGCTCTATGCCAATTATAACACACGGCTTCCCACCAGGGAAGCTCATTTCAGGAGGTTTTCATGTCAGAAAATACACTTGAGATCAAACAGATCGTAGATTATCCACGATGCCGGATCTACCGGCAGTTCGTACAAGCCTTGATAGCAGACCGGAGCATTCGCGTGAGCGGAGGCTCCGGTCTTTTTTGTTTTGTCGTGCTCTGCGCCTATGCCAACTTCCGCACCTCATACAAGCGCATTGATGGCATTAGTTACACCATCTACCCCGGCGAATGGATCATGTCTGTGGAGGAATTGTCCCGGTATTTCCGCACTCGCTTCCGCCGCCAGACCTTGGCCGCTTTGGAGGGACTGCAAAAAAAGGGCTTATCAGTTTTCTTGTTCTCGGACATGGTAAACTGGTCAAATTCAAGATTCGCGGCTGGCGGCGTCACAACACGATTCTCGACTACAATGCGCCCTGTCAGAAGGATACCGGCTTTTTCTTCTTCCCTGTCTCTACGGCCACAGAACTGGTCAGCGCCGGTCACTGCTCGGAGATGGACGCCGTATTGGATCTATGGCTGAACACGGTCTATAACGATCCGCAGGTCCTCGGTTCAGACGTCGGGCCGGTGGTCTATCTCCGCAACGGTACAGGCTGCCCGCTGGTCAGTTACGCGGAACTGGCATCCCGCTGGGGCGTCTCTAAGGCAACTGCCGGCCGATACCTCAAGCGCATGGCGGATCGGGGCTATCTACAGCTGGCAGCCTTCCCTGGCACACACGGCACCACGATCTATCTCCAGAACTATCTCTCCACCATGTTCCAAATTTCTGACATCGTGGTGGACAAGGAAGAGATCGCCATGAGCCTTGGCATCAAGCTGGAGCTTCAGGAGGAAACCGCCCTGACCACGACGGTAACAAGCGGTTCAAATGAGACCGGTAGCGTTTCAGAAATGAACCGCCATCGAATCGAGCGAAAGATGCGTGAAATCCTTGTGGCACAAGGGCTGCCTTGCGCTTCATGCCCTAAATCCAAATATATGTTATTACCATTATCCGACGACTGCGAGGTTACAATAGAAGGGGGGCCTCCGCTGCGCCGGTGGCTTCAACTGGTGGTCACCTGCGGTGATGCTCAGGAAGTCTATCACTTTGAACTCAGATTGCACCCAACAGGGATGCGCGGCGATAAGGAGGTCGAACGATGAAAAAGACTGCACAAGAACCCAAAGTGACCGAGAATCCCTTGTACCATGACACATGGATGCTGCTACGCAAGTACCGGGACGTGGTGTGGAGCCTGGAGCTGTCCGTGCAGCAGGTACGTCGGCAGTTCCAGATCGAGTATGGCAGCAGCATAGAGGAATTTCTGGAATCCCTCTATGTGGCCGGCATCACCTTCGAGGGCTCGGCGATTGAGGATCATGCCCGCTGCATCGAGCGCAGCTACAAGATGCTGAAGCTGCTGGATACCTCCGTGGAGCTGCTGCGGACAAAGCACAAGTACGGTGAGAGCTATTACTGGCTCCTGTACTACACCTATCTGTCCCCGCAGCAGCTGGCGAACACGCAGGAGATCATCGACAAGCTGGAGCCGCACATTCGGGACATCAGCTACCGCACCTACTTCCGCAAGCGTCAGATGGCGATTGATGCCCTAAGTTCGGTGCTGTGGGGATACTCGTCAAAGGAGAGCCTGGCACTACTGGAGAAGTTTGTGCCGGAGGGGTGAGGGTTCTTAGCATTACGTTTGATTTTTATCAGCGCAACTATCTTAGTTATATCCACAGCATAGTCGAGGTTTATCATAGTGCAATTTTTATGACAACACTCAGAGCATTAGTTTGAAAGTGTACATATTTGCCAAGAGTTGCACAAAATATTTGGAGTAAGAATGTCGAAAAAAAACACAAAATAGCTGGCGCAATGTGTCGAAGTACGATATACTTTAGGAGCAGAGTCCTACTGCTATTTGCATTGAAATAGAAAGTCATGTTTACACGCCGAAAATGGAGGTATAGCAATGAAGAAAAAACTACAAGTCTTCATATCTTCAACATATGAAGATATGAAATTAGAACGGCAAAAAGCCGTTGAGGCAATTCTTGCCGCAGGACATATTCCTGCGGGCATGGAGTTGTTTGCATCTGAAAACGCAGAACAGTGGGCGGTGATTCAACGATGGATTCGTGAGTCGGATGTGTTCTTAATCTTACTCGGTGGGCGATATGGAAGCATTGAGCCGATTAGTCAAAAGAGCTATACCCACAGAGAATATGAATATGCTGTAGAAAAAAACAAGCCCATAGTTTCTGTTGTGATTAGTAAGACCTTTTTAGATAAGAAGGTTTCAGATGGTATTTATACGGCAACACTCCCTTTGCAAAATGATGATCCTAGATATATAGAGTTAAAGCGCGCGATTCAATCAAAAATGTCTGCTGAATACAACGAAATTAGTGGTATCTCGGCGGCAATATCTCGAATTTTTGCGAACAATTCTGAGCAGTTCGATAAGTGTTCTGGCTGGATTGCCGGAAGAGAATTTAAAAAGGCAGAAAAAGGGATTCTATCCCAGTATGAAGGGGTAAAAAAGGCATCAATTGGGTTGGATCGTGACCGTGAATTTAGGTTGATTAGAGATCGCGCTCAATCTGAAATCCATATTATCGGTGCGGGCATGTCAAAGTTGGCTAGATTGGCAGCTAATTCTTTGAAAGACCAATTGAGGTCAGTATCTGTCCACCTTTATATGTTGGATCCAGATTATTTGGAAAGCAATACGGATTATGCACATTTATTGGAGGACTTTTTTGGTATCAGAGATTTCGCAGCCTATGTTAGACTCTCCTTTCGATCACTGAAGGCATTTTGTGAAGAGCACAATAGTGATCCCAATTCAAAGAACAGAATTACTCTGTCAACATATACTGTTCTCCCAACAATGAGTATGGTAGTTATTGATTCGCAGAGCAAGAGTGCTGAAATGGTTGTTGAGTATTTTACATATCACTGCGGGGAAGAGAGACCCCTGTTTATTATAAAAAAAGAAAAAAAGACAAAAATGTTTGATAGCTTATATACTCATGCGGAACAATTATTTCTCGCATCTAAGGAAGTGGTCAAATGAATTTGATATCGAAACAGCGGGCAGACAATTTTGATAAATATCAATGGCTGTGTGACCCAAATCTCGCCGCATGGATAATTGGAATCGTGAGAGCATATGGAAAATCAATCGTTGATGTCGGATGCGGAAACGGATACATGTTTGATTTTTATGTTTCCGCATTTGATAGAGTAGCTGCGATTGATCCAAGCAAAACGTTTGAAACACAATTGCGCGAGAAGGCCAAAGAGAATGGTGTTAATTTCAAAATTTCATGTGCGGAAGATATTCCGTTTGAATCCAAGAATTTCGATATCGCCATTGCCAAAAGCGCCCTTCATCATTTCGGCGACTCGGCAGCCGCTATAAATGAAATGGTAAGGGTTGCATCCAAGGCCATCGTAATTATCGAAGTTGTCGCCCCTACTTTAAATGCAATTCCGTTTCTTGAAAAACTTCTTATAGAAAAGGAACCCGGTCGGAGCAAAGAAAGCATTTATACAGCAAGCAAAATTGACGAGCTTATTATGAACAATTCATCCATTTCTAAGCTATATCGGCACTTTTATGATCAGTATATTGATTTAGATACTTGGATTGAATATAGTGACTTGCCTTCTTTGGAAAAAGCCAAAATCAGGAACTATTTAGATCAAATGGATCCTGCAATAAAAACCGACATGCAATACCATATCAGAAATGGACGGCTTAGCATGTTACGAAGAATGTATATGGCTGTTGCGTTCATCAGTTAGCCTTGTCCACTGTACCCGCCGTATGGAATGCCAAGTAAGACAGACATACAGAAAACCACCTTACAAGGCCCTATTTGACGTATTTCCCAACTTCCAAGATGCACAAATTGATGATGTGGCATTCTCCCGCCACAACATTGGCACGGTTTTGCGATTTCGGCGTAAATCCAAGTGTGCTATACTGTGTATGCTCAAAACTATGCCAAGGCGATACGAGTAACACCATCCTACGGGGTGGTGTTATTTTGTTTCCGGGTATTTGGGCAGTCCAAGAGGGGCGGCTTTCAGGGAGCTGCCCCTCCACATCTTTTCTATCACAGGAGGTATCACGAGTGAAAAAACATGACCTGACCAAGACACATCTCCACAGGGTGAGTCCCGGCATGGCACTATATGCGGCCTTCGCGGGCGTGACCATGGCCGCAATGCTTTGCCAGCCGGCCTTTGCCGCCACCGTCTGGGAGAAGGCCAATGAGATCATGAAGGATGTCTATAACCAGATCCTTCTTATCTCCACCATTGCCGCCATTGTCACCGCGTCGGTGGCACTGCTGATGATGAACTTCTCCCGCAACGGCCGCACTGTGGACGAGAGCCGCGCATGGCTCAAGCGTATCATCATCACATGGGCAATCCTTAACGGTTTGGGCTTCATCATGTCCTATGTGACGCCCTTCTTCGCAGATGGCAGATGGAACGGATAACGCCAAACTGCCCGGCTGAGAAAGGAGAAGTGCTATGGGCATATTAGATGGCATTGTAGAATGGATCGCGGAACAGGTCATGTACGGTCTTGACCTTATCAACACCTCTGTGCTGGGGGCTTTGGGCTGCGACATGACCACCTTCCTGCGCTACTTCCCCGCCGCGGAGACGATGTACAACATCTTCGTGGCACTGGCTATCGGCATGATCCTGCTGAACCTGATCTGGCAGCTATTCAAGAACTACGGCCTTATAGCAGGCGTAGAGGCAGAAGACCCGGTAAAACTGACAATCCGCTCCGTGCTGTTTATCCTGCTGGCCTATTTCGCAGATGAAATCGTGGAACTGATACTGAAAATCGGCGGGACACCCTACGCGTGGATCATGTCGTCTGAGCTGCCCACACTGAACTTTGCCGACTTCAATTCGGTCATACTTACCATCCTTGGTGTCTGCGCCAACGGCGCGGTTGCTCTAATCGCCCTGATCCTCGTGCTCATATTGGCGTGGAACTATATCAAGCTGCTATTTGAGGCGGCGGAGCGTTATGTGCTCCTGGGCGTTCTGGTATTCACGGCGCCGGTGGCTTTTGCTACGGGCGCGGCGCAGGCCACCTCCAACATCTTCAAGGCGTGGTGCCGGATGTTCGGCGGCCAGATATTTCTGCTGCTGATGAACGCATGGTGCCTGCGCCTGTTCATCACCATGGTGGGAACCTTCCTGGCAAACCCCTTATCCCTATAGGAGACGATCATGAATCAAAAAACGAAATACATCACAGGGATCGTGTTGTCCGTACTGGTTATATGTGCGCTCACAATCCCGGCCTTTGCTCTGACGGAATCAGATGTGCAGTCTCAGGTCTCAGCCTCCGGTAAAGAAGGCGTGGCCGGAAACCTGTTCATCTGGTTTCTGTGCGCAGTGGCATTTTTGAAGATCTCACAGAAAATCGACAGCTTCATGCAGGGCCTTGGCATCAATGTGGGCCATACAGGTGGCTCTATGCTGGCAGAAGCGATGCTGGCCGCGCGGAGCATCGCTGCCGCCCGTGGTGTCGCCGGACGCGGTCGAGGCGGCAATGCAGGCCGAGGAGGAAGTGCCGGTGGCAGCAGCGGCAGCGGTGACAGCAACACCTTCCTGCAAGGCGGTCTGGCCGGTGTCGTCAACCGCAGCTTCTATAACGGCGCATACCGAAACGCCACCGGCACAGGCAGCGGCGGCGTTGGCGGCATGGCGTTCCGTGCCTCTGTGACCAAGGGCGGCGATATTGTCAATAACGTTATCAGCCTTATTGCCACCGGCGGCGCGGGATCTGGGGATGTCATGTCCGGCAATATGGCGGCGAACGCTCTCATGTCCTATATGGGCTATACGGCTCTGGGTGAAGGCGCGGCGGATATTCCCTCCTTCTCCAATGTGGAGATCGGCGGCGGGCATATCACCGGCACGGAGACCTCTGAGGAAGAACCTGCCGGTCGTGCCTTTGCCATGTACAGCACTGAACAGTATATGGAGCCAAAACGGGAATACACCACCGTCACCACAGTGGATGGCGCAAAATGGTATAGGCAGTACGCACAGGACATAGTGGAGAAAAAGCCTTATCAGAATCCGGATGGCGGCATTTCCTATTGTGAGAGCCTGATCCGGCGTCTGCCTGACCCGCCTCGCAGAAAGGACAAGACCTGATATGACCCAGCAAGAACGCAACGGTCTGAACGAAGCCGCTGAGATCAGCGCACACGCTGCCGGTGCCGTGCGCGGCGCCATCAAGACAGGAAAAATGGTAAGCGGCGCGGCAAAAGGTGCTGCTGCCGCAGGCCCTTACGGTGCGGCGGCAGCGGCACTCTGGACACATCGCAAGGCGGTTGCTGCCATCATTGCCGGGTTGCTGGTGCTTCCCGTCCTGTTCATCATGCTGCTGCCCTCCCTGATCTTCGGCGGGTTGACCAAGGCAGGGGTTGAAGGAAGTCCAGACACACCGATTCTTAACGACAACGCCGCCATTGTGGAGAACATCAATCAGATCTCGCAGGCGATCAGCGACTTGCTGGAGGAAGGGCAGGAGGATGTTCGCGCTCGGATTGACGCGGATTTTACCGCTTCCGGCACTGACCAGAAGGAGATCATCAATCCATACGAAAGTTCCCCGACCTACAATGCCAACCGCTTCATTGCCATGTACTGTGCCGCCAAAAATCAGGACTACACATCTATCTCCCTCAAGGATATGGAGGACGTAATCCGTAAGGCCAAAGACGCTCTCTATACCTTCACGAGCACGGAGGAGTCTCGCACGACTACGGTAACGGAAACGAATACGGATCCCAAAACCGGTAAGGTCACAGTGACGGAAACGGAAGTCACGGAGATATGGAAGATCTATACCATCGTCTATAACGGAGAGGCCTATTTTGAGGATAAGATATTCGCCCTGTCGGATGAACAAAAGGGATTGGCGGAAAACTACGCCCAGAACCTGAGCGTATTCCTGGGCGATGGTATGATGCAGGGCTTGCTGCCTGCCGAGTCCACCGGCCTTGTATCTCTGGGCGACATTCGTTTCTCGGATGGCGCGACGCAGGTGGTCTACTATAATCAGTTGGACAAGCGGTACGCGAGCAAGCCCTACGGCACCGACGACATCGGCACCTACGGCTGCGGGCCTACCTGTATGGCAATGGTGGTATCTTCTCTGACCAGCGAGACGGTCGATCCCGTTGAGATGGCACGTTGGGCCTATAAAAACGGTTACTGGTGCAGTAGAAGCGGTTCCTACCATTCGCTGATCCCCGGTGCTGCCAAAGCGTGGGGGCTTCCGGTACAGGGCTGCGGGAAAACAGAAGGGCAGCGCATTGTGGATGCGCTCTCTCAAGGCAAGCTGGTGGTGGCAATCATGCTGAAAGGTCATTTCACCAGCTCAGGACACTTCATCGTGCTGCGCGGTGTGGAGAACGGAAAGATACTGGTGGCCGACCCTGCCAATTATACCCGAAGCCAACAGGCATGGGATCTGGCTATCATCCTGAATGAAGCCAGCGGCCGTACCGGTGCTGGTGGGCCTTTCTGGATCATAGGGTAGGAAGGAGAACTAAATGTGAGTAAACCAAATGAATATGACACCTATATCATCCCGCCCAATTTTATTGAAGGCGGGACTTTTTTCGGCGGACTGCTGAAGCTCCGCAATACAGCCGAGGCACTGGTTATCGTGCTGGCTATCGGCATACCGGTGTTCTCGGTGTCCGCCCTGACATTGACTGCTAAAATCATCATTCTGTGCCTGACCGCGCTGCCTCTTGGCATCATCGCGCTGGTTGGCATCAACGGCGAAAGCCTCTCGTCATTTATCTTTCTTGTTCTGAAATATCTCTGCAACCGCCGTATTATTACACGCAATGAAGAGGGACAGGACAAGCGGAAAAAACGCAAGAAGCGAAAAGCTAAGAGCGGTGACGACGCGCCCAAGTACATCAATCCAGTGGCGGAATACCTGCCTGTGGAGAAGATCGAAAACGGCATCATCTACACACGGGATCACCGTTACCTGAAGATTGTCGAAGTTATACCTATCAACTTCCTGCTGCGCAGTGCCAGAGAGCAGCGAAACATCATCTATTCGTTTATTTCGTTTCTGAAGATCAGCCCGGTCAAAATGCAGATCAAGGTCATTGCCAAGCGTGCCGACCTGAACCGGCACAGAGAGATCGTGCAGCGGGAGATGGCGCGAGAAACCGATGAAAACTGTCGCCTGCTGCAGCAGGACTACCTGACGCTCATTGACCGGATCGGTGCACGGGAAGCCACCTCGCGCCGGTTCTTCATGGTATTTGAATATGAGGCATGGGCAGGCCGGAAACGGGATAACGAGGAAGCGGAGGCCATCGCCTCCCTGCAAACGGCAGCCCGCACCGCAGTCAATTATCTCAAGCAATGCGGCAATGAGGTGTTGATCCCGGAAAACGACGATGAGTTTATGATCGATACCCTCTACCATTTGCTGTGCCGCAACACCACCACGTCGCTGCCGGATCGAGTTCGCCGGATCGTTGCCCAGTATCAGGAGAAAGGACTGGAATCTGAGATCGACACCATTCCCTGTACGGAGTTTTTCGCCCCTGACAGCATCGACTTCACCAACGGGCGACATATCTGTATTGACGGACTCTACTATGCCTATCTGCTGGTGCCCTCCACTGGCTATAAGGCGCAGGTGCCGGCCGGCTGGCTGTCTCTCGTTGTCAACGCCGGCGATGGCATCGATCTGGATATGTTCATCAGCCGCCAGCCGAAGGCCCGCATGGTGCAGCGGCTTGGACAGCAGCTCCGTATCAACCGCAGTAAGATCAAGGACGCCAGCGATACCAACACGGACTTTGATGATCTGGACGGTGCTATCCGAAGCGGCTACTTCCTGAAGGAAGGGCTGGGCAACAACGAGGACTTTTATTACCTGAATCTGCTGATCGCAGTGACAGCTCCCACAGTGGATGAACTGGAATGGAAGGTCAATGAACTGAAAAAGCTGCTCGTGTCCCGTGATATGGACGTGTGCAGCTGCGCCTTTCATGAGGAGCAGGCGTTTCTATCGTCGCTGCCGCTGGTCAGCATGGAGAAGCACCTCTTTGAACGCTCCAAGCGCAATGCGCTGACCACCGGCGTGGCAAGCTGCTACCCCTTTACGTCCTATGAACTGAGTGATGAAAACGGCATCCTGTTTGGCCTGAACAAGTACAACAACTCTCCGGTCATCATCGACATCTTTGATTCCAAGGTTTATAAAAACGCCAATATTGCCGTATGCGGCACCAGCGGCGCGGGCAAGACCTTCCTGATCCTGCTGATGGCACTCCGTATGCGGCGTAAGGGCATACAGGTTTTCATGCTGGCACCCTTGAAAGGTCATGAGTTCCACCGTGCCTGCGTCAATACAGGCGGCGAGTTTATCAGTATCTCCCCTGCCTCCAAAAGCTGCATCAACGTGCTGGAGATCCGCAAGGTGGACAAATCCGTAGAAACCATGCTGGATGGCCCCGGCATCGAACGCTCTGAACTGGCAGCCAAGATCCAGAGGCTTCACATCTTCTTCGCACTGCTGATCCCGGATATGTCCTATGAGGAAAAGCAGCTGCTGGATGACGCCCTGATCCGCACCTATGCGCGGAAAGGCATTACCCACGACAATGCCTCTCTCCGTGATCTGGATGACCTCGACGTTTACCGCCAGATGCCGGTGTTGGGAGACCTCTACGACGTTCTGAAGGAGGAAAGCGATACCAAACGCCTTTCCAACATCATCAACCGTTTTGTACACGGCTCGGCCAGCACCTTCAACCAGCAGACCAATGTGAATCTGGACAACAAGTTCACGGTGCTGGACATCTCGGAACTCAGCGGCGATCTGCTGCCTATCGGCATGTTCGTAGCCCTGGATTTCGTGTGGGATAAAGCCAAAGCCAACCGCACGGAGGAAAAGGCCATCTTCATCGACGAATGCTGGCAGCTCATCGGCGGCGGCTCCGGCACCTTCGGCGTCGGCAACCGTCTTGCGGCCGAGATGGTGCTGGAGATCTTCAAGACCATCCGCGCCTATTCCGGCAGCGGCATTTGCGCGACGCAGGATCTGAACGACTTCTTCTCCCTGGACAACGGCAAGTACGGCAAGGGGATTATCAACAACTGCCGCACGAAAGTCATCTTGAACCTGGAGGACGAGGAAGCCCAGCGCGTTCAGCAGGTATTGCATCTCTCCGAAGCGGAGGTCATGGAGATCACCCACTTTGAGCGAGGCAATGGCCTGATCAGCAGCAATAACAACAATATTACAGTGGAAATCAAAGCCAGCCCACTGGAACGCGACCTTATTACCACAGACCGCCGCGAGCTGCTTGACCTGCTGCGCCGCATGAAGCGACCGGAAGCCTAATACGGCGTTTATACGGAGATAACACGCATTACAAAATCAATACGCATATAATACGGAGTTAATACGCATTACGGAGGTGATGCCGCCTATGAGAAACAGAGAGCAGATCTATGGACAGGAGGCCGCAGAGCTGCTGCGGAACATAACCGTTTATCACTGCATGCGCCGTGACCAGCTTCTACGCCTGTATCCGGGCAAGGAGGGCGTGATTGAAAACCTGCTGCGCTATTTGGTCAAGCAGCAGCGGATATTTTATAACACTGACCGGGATTGCTACGGAGATGTCCCTGACTGCCGCGAGGACAGAGAACTGACAGCGGCACTATGGGTGCTGCTGGACTTTATCGAAAAGGTGGAGTATCACAGCCCTGACAATATGCCGGCAAAGCTGGTATTCTTCGCCGATGGCGAGGTATATGAGGTCGTCTATGTAGGCCCGGGTAAGGAAGCGTTGCTGCAGCACGCGCTGGCCGCGGAAGATGATTCCGGGCAACGGCTCGTTATCATTGAGGAAGAAGACCAAATGCAGCACCTGCACATCCCTCATATCGCCGCCTACTGCATGGTGGATGAGCAGGGCTGCGTACAGTACTTCAGGAAGGAGGAACCTTGTGGACAGAGCCACTCTCTCGCAGCGGATAGAGAGCATTTTGAATGAGATCACCCGCCTGTCCAACACGCTCTACGCTATGGACAACACGAATATCCAGCGGCATTCAGATAACTATGAAATGCTGTCCACAGAGGCCGCACTGCGGGGTGAGGTCATTGCCTGCCGGCTGCGGCACCTGATCTATGAGACGACCACCATCCGAAAAGCCGAGTATCTGGCGTCAGCCGGCGTCATGCAGGGCATCTCCGTCATGGACGAAGATGGTATTCTGGAGATCACGCTCCCCTGCCTACTGCCTAAGAAGAGCAAGAAGCATAGCTGCGAGTATCTGACAGACCCCATCTACTACACGCTTAGTAAGTATGCGCAGACACACACGCTGCCCAAGTTCCGGCACTGTGTTGTCTGCTTTTCTCATATCTACAGCCGCGAGCTGTCCCCGAACCGGGTGCGTGACTATGACAATCTGGAGCTCAAGCAGCTTTTGGATGTGATTGCCACTTTCGTTATGGAGGATGATACAGGTCTGCTGTGCGATGCCTATAACACGACGGAGATTGGTGACGGTGACTGTACCCGCGTGTCGGTGATGGATAAGGAGCGTTTTCAGGGCTGGCTTTCGGACCGCGAGAATCGGCTCAGATCTATATCCGATTTATAGTGTTTCGACCGTATCAAAAACAGTACACATGACAATGGTACGGCAAAGCCTGTGTTTCCGGGCATTTCCACATGACCGGTGCGGGCGAAAAATACCGTGGTCATGGCAGTCTGGGTACTGTACACCAGAAGGAGGTGGTCAGTATGAGTACCCTACCACAGAAAGCTCCCGGCAGTCTATCACAAGCCTATCAACTGCTGGAGCTGGTCGCCATATCCGGTGAGCTGCCGGCCAGCCAACTGAGCAGGCTCGCCGGTGGCACCAGCTACAAAGAGAACGTGGTCAAGTCGCTGAAGCGTCAGCGGCTTTTGCTGTCCTACTACAAGAACGGACTGCGTGGATACCGGCTCACCGCCGCGGCGAAAAAGCTGCTGCTGGAGCACAACCAGGAGAGGTTTTCTTTCTACCTGTCCGGATCCTGCGCCACCAACCACATCAGGAGTGAACCGGAGCAGCGGCTTCGACTCCACCGTGTCTCGCAGACATTGATCACCATGCGTAACGCCAACGTTAGTATCTTCCGCGATGAAAAGCTAGGCGTATTCCGTCCCGGTGAAACAGCGATTGGTGGCATCTGCACCCCTGCCTTCTACTCATCCCGTGAGATCAAGGAGCTGGGAACGGCCTTCGTCAAGATCCGTGGTGCCCGGTCCGTGGGCGTTTTGCTGACACCGCAGCATATCCACGTGGTTTACAACATGGGCAACGCGCTGATGAAATGGAGCTATAAAGCTGAGATGCGGACAAAGGCACTCATGCAGACGGTGCTGTGCCGTGAACGAATGCCGCACCAGTATCACCCGGATGCGGTGCGGGGTCTCCTGCTGGGTGATAGCATGGAACTGGCCTATGAGCTGCTGACTGATCAGGGTGGCAAAAACTATTTCGTTCTGGATGGCAGCTATGAGCGGTTCTGCTTCTTGACCAACGACCATCATGGAGAGGTGCTGCTGCGCCTCCTCTGTGATGAAGAACTAGACAATGACCTGCGCGAGCTGCTGCTCCTTGATCTGGAGCCCCGGCAGCTGAGTGAAACAGTGGAAAATGACGCCATGACGCCGGATGGTGCGCCGGTGCTGTTTGCCCATGACTGTGACCTGCCGCGGATCAGGCGGTTCGATACGGCACTGCGGCTTCAGGACCGCTATGGCATCCTGATCTGCTTCGACCATCAGGCCGAAGTGCTGCGCCACTACTGCGGCGACAGGGCTGTTGTGCAGGTCATTGACTTTGCTGCGTTCGAGAGGAGGTTTTTTCCGTAGAAAAAAAGAAACTGCGAACGCTGCTATTCGCACTCCCGTTATTTCTATCAGGGTTGCTGTTTGGCGGCGGCTATCTATCGCAATTCGTCCGGAACTATCAACAGTGGAAGGACGCGGGCGGAACGCCAGGCGACGGAAGCTCCCCGGCCGCGCCGGTGCTGTCCTTCTCCGCCTGCTGCGAAGCACTGTTCAGTAAGAGCGGGCTCATCGGCGTAGGGCTTTGCCTGTTGCTGCTGGGCCTGCTGATCGTCATGGTGATGCGCATGGGCTATTCCGATGTTGGGGAGTATGACGCGGAGCGCAACCTGACCTACTCCAACAAAGGCACCTACGGAACGGCTGGTTTCATGGAGAAAGCGGAGATGAAGGGCGTCCTTGATCTGGTGTCCGATATCCGCAAACACAGCGGCGTCATACTGGGCAAGCTGGACAATCAGGTGGTGTGTATTCCCGAGAAATCCCGACTTAACGGCAATATCGCCGTGTTCGGCGCCAGCGGCTCCATGAAAACGCGAGCCTACTGCATCAATCGCATTTTGCAAAGCGCGTCCGAGGCCCACAACGGCCACAAGGAGTCCTTGATCATCACCGACCCGAAATCGGAGCTTTACGAAAAGACCAGCGAATATCTGCGCAGCAAGGGCTACGTGGTAAAGGTGTTCAACCTGATCCAGCCGGAGAACTCTGATTCATGGAACTGCCTGGCGGAGATTGAGGGTGATGAACTGATGGCGCAGATCTTCTGCGACATTATCATCAGGAATACCGGCAGCGAAAAGGGCGACCATTTCTGGAACGCTGCCGAGATGAACCTGCTGAAAGCGCTGGTACTGTATGTGGCACTGGGCTATCCATCGGAGAGCCGGAATATCAGCGAGGTCTACAAGCTGTTGGTGCTGAACGCGGAGAAGGAGCTGGACAACCGTTTTTCCATGCTGCCTGCCAGCCATCCTGCCAGAGCGCCCTACGCGCTGTTCAGCCAATCCTCAGATACGGTGCGCAGCGGCGTTATCATTGGGCTGGGTAGCCGCTTGCAGGTGTTTCAGAATCGGCCCATCTGCCAGATCACCAGCCATGATGAAATTGACATGGAGCTGCCGGGCAAGCAGCCCTGTGCCTATTTCTGTATCACATCCGATCAGGACAGTACCTTTGATTTTCTCACGTCCCTGTTTCTGTCCTTCACGTTTATCAAGCTGATCCGTTACGCGGATAAAAACTGTGCCGACCGCAGGCTGCCAGTCCCCGTTCATGTGCTGGGCGAGGAGCTGACAGCCTGCGGTGTTATTCCAGACTTGAGCCGGAAGATCAGTGTGATCCGCTCGCGGGGCGTCAGCATGAGCTGCGTGTTTCAGAATCTGGCGGGCTTGCAGAACCGGTATCCCTACAACCAATGGCAGGAGATATTGGGCTGCTGCGACTATCAGCTTGCACTGGGCTGCACCGATGAGCTGACTGCCAAATTCCTCAGTGACCGCACCGGGGAGGTCAGCGTCCATGTCTCCAGCAAGGCCAAGCAGTTGGGTACATGGCGTATCAGCAACTACACGCCGGAGTTCCGCGAAACCAGCGGCGTGGGCAAGCGCAAGCTACTGACTATGGATGAGGTGCTGCGCCTGCCGGTAAACCGCGCGCTGGTCATCGCACGCGGCAACAAGGTGCTGCAGGTAGATAAGTACGACTATACCAATCACTACGAGGCAAAGAAGCTGTGGGACTGCAAGGCCTCCGCCCATATCCCGGAATGGCGTAAAAGCCCTGTGTTTTCGCCCGCGCCGAAACAAACAGAGCAGCCTATTAAGTCAAAGAAGGTGCCGAACAGGCGCAGTGAGTTTGTAAAAACCGATAAGGATTCCATCATGTCAACCAAAATGTGAGCTAAGGAGGAAAGTAATATGCCGAGAAAGAAAACAGAAGAACTTGCCGTGATGCCGGAAGCACCGGCACTTCCCGTCGTCCCCGAGGAAGCGGCAGAACAGCCGGTGACAGAAGAGTGTTTGCCGGAAACCGCAGCCAATCCTGTTGTGGAGGATACTGTACCTACAGAGAGTGTTCTCGCTGAGCCTGCGGAAGTGGTGACTGTGCCGGAGGATCCCCAGCCCTCTGAAAAGCCGAAGCGCACTGTTCGCAAACGAACCGCTGCAAAAAAGACGGTAGAGGTGGAGAAGCAGGCTACGCCGCCAACTGAGGATGCTGCCGCCTCTGCTGAACCTGCCCCTGCCGCTGTCCAACAGAGAGATATTTTGACTTTGGATGCCCGGGGCGAAGCGGAAACGCAGGCGCAGATGGAGGACATTATCTGGCACGAGATCCACAATGCCTACCGCACCCGGCGCATGCTCTCCGGTATGCTGAGCGGCATTGAAAGAACGGAGGCGGGGAAAACCATTGCCATTGTGGACTACAAGGGATTCCGCATTGTGATCCCCTTGAAGGAGATGGTGCTGGACTTCCCGGCAGATATGTACGGTGCTGACTATAATGAGATGATCCTTCGACACCAGAAGATCCTCAATAAGATGCTGGGCGCAGAGGTGGATCTTATGGTCAAGGGCATCGACGCCAAAAGCCGAACCGTTGTTGCCAGCCGAAAGGATGCCATGCTGAAGAAGCAGCAGATCTACTATTTCGGTAAGGACAGTGACGGACAGTATCGTATCTATGACGGACGCGTGGTAGAAGCCCGTGTGATCGCCGTGGCGGAGCAGGTCGTCCGGGTCGAAGTGTTTGGCGTGGAGACATCAATTCTGGCTCGCGACCTTTCGTGGGACTGGATCGGCGATGCTCATGACCGCTATGCTGTGGGCGACAAGACTCTGGTACGCGTGCTGGAGATTGACCGCACAGAGCCGGAGCACATCAGAATTAAAGCCGACATCAAAAGCGTATCCGGCAACAGCAAGAATGACAATCTCCAGAAATGCCGTATTCAGGGCAAATATGCCGGGAAGGTCACCCATATCCATAAGGGCGTTGTGTATATCCGCCTTAGCAACGGGGCCAATGCCATAGCACATTCCTGCTATGATCGGCGCAGACCCGGGCGAAAGGATGATGTCAGCTTTGCCGTTACCCACCTGGATGAGGAACATGGCGTTGCGCTGGGGATCATCACCCGAATTATCAAGCAGCATGTCTGATCTGACACGGTATCGGCAGGGTATGGCAATGGATTGGCACTGTTTTGCGATTTCGCCGTAAATCACCATGTGCTATACTTGGTACAGTCAAAATTGTAAAGACCGCCGGGTGGTAACTCGGCGGTCTTTCGCATACAGGAAGAGGGTGTTTTATATGTGGTAGGCAGAGCAGCGTTTCGCACCCGAGCGGCAAATGCAATCACTGCAAAACCCAAACAACAGTACATAGTGTTGAAAAAGGCGAGGCTCCAGTCGTAAATATCTTCAAAGCACATTAAACAGTGCTGCGATATTTACGTAAAGGAGAGAACGCCCATGAGGAGAAAAAGAATGCGTTTAGTTTCACTAATTTCGAGTGCCGTGTGTCTGTTAGGCTGCGCAGTCCAGCCGGCACCGGTCTCGGATTCGCCTGAGTCCAACACCAAGGTCTCTGCCTATGCAGCAAGTCAGGCCGAGCAGAACGAAGAGGAGTGCACGGTGGCCGAATCTCTGCTGCCGCAAACAGAAGATGGAGGCGATACATCCGAGAGCAGCGTCGCTCCTGAGCGGGCGGGTGCGGAGAATACGGATAAAGCCGCGAAAAAACAGCCTGTACCCGCTGAAACGGCACCGCCCGCTGCACCGAAAGAGCCGGCAATACCCGCGCCTGCACCGGAGGATAAACCTGCTCCCACACCCACACCGGCACCTACACAGAAACCGGCAGAGAAACAGGGGGAGCAACCTGCGCCTAAGCCCGAACCTGCCCCTACGCCCAAGCCTGCCGCCAGCGGGGATATCTATTCCATCGCGGAGGCCGTGCGGGTGGGCAACGAGTATGCGAAGGCGCAGTACGGCGTGACCATCGACACCGACCTGACTGCGGAGAATGCCAGCTACTTCCCCGGCACGGCAGACAGCGTGGCGTGGCTGGCGGCCAACGGCGGGCAGGAGGCACTAAACCGCGCGGTACGGGGCAATGTGGACGCCACCTTCCAGTATTTGGCAGCCATGGACAGTGCGGATGCCGTCAGAGCCTATGCACGGTTCAACTGCACCGTGCGCTATAGCGCAGCATCGGACGAGTACATCGTGGTGGTGCTGTACGGATAAAATCGAATACCCAACAGAAGGCCGACAGCGTGAGCTGCCGGCTTTTGCGTTGGGAGAAAGGACATTATGAAGAAAACCATTCCCAAGCTGCTAACGCTGGTGTGCCTGCTGGCGGTGCTCATGGGGCTGTCCGCTGTGACAGCTCACGCTGAAACCATCTCCGGCACCATCTCGGGCGGCAGAAATTATCACTGCTATGAGGACAAATCCAATGTGCCCCAGTGGGGTCCATTCATCAGCACGAAGCTGAAATACTTTACAAGGAGTGATACCGGCAAGACGGTGCCTGCCTACTGCATGGAGCCTGCCGCAGCCTCCTCGGGGTCTGCCTTGGGCTACTCATCCGTGTCCTGGAGTGCTCTGAGCTGGAATCAGCGTTATGCGGTGACCTTGGCACTGGCCTACGGCCACGGCGGCAGCTATACATTTGATATGAATCCCGATTATGCGCAGTTGGCGACCCAAGCCATTATCTGGGAATTTGTCTGCGGCTACCGCAGCCCCACCTACCCCTACACGCTGCACGACACCACCTGCAATCGGATGTTCCGCTATGTGGACGCAGGCGTGGGACAAGCCTACGACACCATCATTGACCGCATGATGCAGCACGGCAAGCTCCCCAGCTTTGCGGTGCGGTACCGAAACCAGTTGAGCGAAAGCAATGCCATCGAGCTGGACTGGGACGGCAGCCGGTACACAGGAACGGTCACCGACACCAACGGCGTGCTGTCGCAGTATTCCTTTGGCTGCAACATCGGCGGCGTGACCATCCGCCAGGAAGGCAACACATTGACAGTGACCGCCACCAAGGAGGCCGCCGAAAAGCTGGACGGCTATGTCAGCAGCGAAAAAGGCTATTCCCTGGATGTGGACGGCACAGAGGCCGTGCTGCTGGAGCCAAGCAACGGCAGCGACTTCCAGTCGTGTGCCGCGCTGACCACCCTGCCTGATCCCGTGTGGGCGTATATCCAGTTCAAAGTCAACAAGGTGGGCAGCATTTCCGTTCGTAAGGTAGATGCCGTAGGCGAGGCTCTCGCCGGGGCGGAATTTCTGCTGGAAACCTCTGCGGACGGACAGTCATGGACGGAAGTCGGCAGTGTCACCACCGGTGCAGATGGACTTGCCCAGTGGGAAAATCTCAAGACCGGCGTACAGTATCGCATTACCGAGGCGAAAACGCCCGTCGGATATACCCTGCTGCCTGAGCCGGTGGAGGTGGGCACGCTGACGGCGGATGCAGCGGACATCACCATCACCCTCTGCAACAATGCAGGATTTGAGCTGCCATTCACAGGTGGCACGGGATTCACAACATATTTCCTACTTGCGGCACTCATGCTCTGCGTGGGTGTTTATTTTTGCAAAAAATCTAATATCAGGAAGGAGAACAACTGAACATGAAAAAGAACCATCGCATAGTAGCCCTGCTGCTGGCGGCACTTATGGCCATCGGCCTCATGACCACGGCATTTGCCGCAGAGCCTACCATCAACACCGGCAAGAGAGCGTCCCTGAACATCTACAAGTACGATATCACCACGGCCAGCGCGGACGGCGCGTGGGACGCAGAATCCTATGTCAGCACCGGCCTGCATGACGACGCCGTCATCGACAAGCTGGCAAAATATGCCGTGCAGGGCGTGGAATTCACCTATTTGAGAGTGGCGGACATCGCCATGAACAATGAGCTGGTGAATGGTCGGCGCCGGGTAGGTGTGCTGTACGGCTTTGACGGCGCGGACGCGGTGCTGCCCGCCATCGGCGTGACCACCGCGGATGCCCATAAGAGCGAAAACGGAAAAAACTACTACACCAGCGATGTGCTGAATGGCAAGCTGGCCGCTGCGCTGGCTGCCAATGCCACCACGGTGAAAAATGCGCTGGAAGCTGCGGTCAAGAACGGCACGGCCATGACCGAGACGGACGCTGCCGGTCACACCTCTGCGGAAAACCTTGGGCAGGGCCTGTACCTCGTTGTCGAAACCGGAGTACCGGAGAATGTCACCTCTACCTGCAACCCTTTCTTCGTGTCCTTGCCCATGACCACCGTGGACGGCACAGGCTGGAACTATGATGTGACTGTCTATCCCAAAAACCAGACCGGCAACCCCACGCTGGAGAAAACCGTGCGCGAGAGCAAAAATTCCACCGGCAAGAACAGCGGCAGCCTGACAGACATCGGGGACGGTTACGCCCACACCACCACCGCCTCAGTGGGTGATGTGGTCGACTATCAGATCATCAGCACCCTGCCCACTATTACCTCCAAGGCGACCAGCCTGAGTGAGTATACTTACGTCGATACCATGTCCAAGGGCATCCGTTACAATAAGCAGGATGTAGTCATCGAGTTCTTCAAGGACGCTGGCTGCACCGATAAGATCACCACTTGGGCGGAGGATTCCGGCAAATTCACCGTGACCTATGACGATACTGCCAACACCATGACCATCCGCATGACCGAGGCCGGTCTGAGCGAGATCAACGAGTCTGAGAGCGTTTACACCGACAGCGTGAAGCGGGGCTATTCCGACTGCACCATGCGCATCACCTACGCCGCCACACTGACCGCCGACGCCCAGATGGGCGACAAGGACAACCCCAACGATGTCGTGCTGACTTGGAAGCGCACCAACACCACTTATTTTGACACGCTGGAGGACTGCTGCCATGTCTACACCTACGGCATCGACGTTCTCAAGCAGTTCAGCGACAACGGCGGCAAGGTGCAGAACGTGAAGTTCCTGCTGCACAACGATACCGACGATGTGTATGTGATTGCTGAGCAGAAGGACGGCGTGTATTACGCCAAGGGCTTCGCCGCCAAGAAAGCGGACGCTACCACCTTCGTTCCCAACGCACAGGGTCATGTGGTGGTGAAGGGGTTGGAGGATGACACCTATTCCCTGACCGAGACTGCCACGGATAAGGGTTATATTCTCCTCAAGGAAGCGGTCAAGATCGTCATCAAGACTTCGGAAAACGGCGCTTGTGAGCAGTGCGGTGCCAAGCTGCTGACCGCCACCGGTACCGTCAACGGTAAGGACATCAGCATGACGGAGGGCAATGCCATCGTGCCGCTGACAGTCATCAACAACCCCGGTTTTGACCTCCCCAAAACCGGCGGCTACGGCACGTGGATGTTCACTGTCGGCGGCGTGGCTCTGTTGGGCGCGGCGGCATTTATCGTGATCCGCAGCCGCAAGCACAAGGGCGAGCGGTGAAACGCTGGATACTGGCGGCGGCTTGCGGCGTTATGGCGGCGGGATTACTTCTCTATCCGCTGATCGGTAAGCTGGTAAATGAGAAATATCATTCAGACGTTGAAACCACATATACCGCCGCCATTGAGGATACCGATGCTACTGAACTGACCGCCCAGCGTGAAGCCGCAGAGCAGTACAACGCCATGCTGTCCGGCGCAACTATCACTGAGGGAGGGGCATCCGCCCCTCCCTTGCCGTATGCGGAACAACTCACGGTGGGAGGCGTCATTTGCTACATCGACATCCCCAAGATCAACGTATATCTGCCGGTGCAGCACGGCACGGACGCGGACACGCTGGAAAAGTCAGTTGGCCATGTGGTAGGGACTTCCCTGCCAGTGGGCGGCAGCAGCACCCACGCGGTGCTGTCGGCCCACAGCGGCATGGCGAGTTCCAAGCTGTTTTCGGACATCGACCAGCTTGCAGTGGGCGACACGTTTTACATCCATGTGCTGGGTGAGGTGTTGGCCTATAAGGTGGACACCATCAATACGGTGCTGCCAACGGACACGAGCCTGCTCCAAATTGAGGACGGCAAGGATTTAGTCACGCTGGTGACGTGTACGCCATTTGGCGTCAACACCCACCGGCTGCTGGTGCGTGGCCACCGTGTTCCCTACACCCCCGAACAGGAAGCGATTGCCGCCGCAGAAAAACCAGCGGTATCCTCGTGGACGCGGCACTACCTCACCGGCTTGGGTATCGGCCTTGGCGCGGTGGCGGTAATCGGTGGTGCTTACTTTTTGGTAAGGAGGGTGCGCCATGCGTAAGACATCTCTTGTGCTGGCGGTGCTGCTGGCCGTGGCGGGCACCTGCGTCATGCTGTGGCCGGTATTCACGGGGAACAGACTTCAAAGCAGCGCCGCAACTGCTGTGCAGGAGTTTTTAGCCGAGCGTAATGAGCCAGAGCAGCAATATCCCGAACTGCTGGCGGCTCTACAGGAGTACAACCGACAGCTTTATAAGGAAAAGCAGTGTAATCTCACCGACCTCGAAGCCTGTGAGGAGCCTGCCGCCGACCTGACCACCTACGGTGTAGCTGACGAGATCATCGGCGTGCTGGAGATACCCGCTATGAAGCTGACCATGCCGGTCTACTTGGGCGCGTCCGACGCCCACCTTGCCGCAGGCGCGGCGGTGCTTGGAAACACCTCCGCACCCATCGGCGGGGACAGCACCAACTGCGTCATTGCCGGACACCGGGGCTGGCGCGGTGCGGACTACTTCCGGCATATAGACCGCTTGCAGATGGGCGATACCGTTACGCTGACAAACTTATGGGAGACGCTGACCTATACGGTGGCTGACATTCGGATCATCCAGCCCCACGAGGTGGACAAGATCAAAATTCAATCAGACCGCGATCTGCTGACGCTGCTGACCTGCCATCCTTACGCCAGCGGTAGGCGGGAGAGGTATGTGGTGTACTGCGAAAAACTGCCCACCATGAGCCAATCACGGTGAGCAGTTTTATTTTGAGAGGATTCAGACAAGCGTGTCATCCAGCAGGAAGTCAATGACGCCAATATTGAGAATGCCGCCCTCATCATACCAACGCTTACGGATGTCATGACGGACAATGATCTTCGGGAAGGAATCACCGGTCAGCGCGAAAGGCTTATTCTCGGTGATCGCCTTTTCCGCTGTTCCCAATGCGTAGGCAGACTGGATATAGGTCTTCTTGCCACCGGAGGTTGCAATGAAGTCGATTTCCCGCGCGACCGGCACGACCTTTCCTTTGGTATTTTTCTCGTTGCCGTAGACAATGCCGATGTCAACGGCGCATTCACGGATCATCAACTCATTGAAAATGATGTTCTCCATGATGTGCGTCATTTCCTGCTGGCGGAAGCCGATACGGGCATTTCTCAGTCCAATGTCCTCACAGTAGTATTTGTTGGGATAGTCAAAATAGCTCTTGCCCTTCACATCCCAGCGCTTGCATTCGGTAAAGAGGAAGGAATCCGACAAGTGATCCATATAGGCTTTCACGGTATTCAAGGCAACGACATTTTCACCGCTACGCTTCTGCACTGTGTTGATGGCGGCAGCAACCTTCGTTGGGTTGGTCAGAGAGCCGATAGACGAACACAGCAGATCAAGAATCGCGGACAGCACATCCTCACGCTTGATCTTCTTCCGCTCTACAATGTCCTTCAGATAGACCTCAGAAAACAGCGATTTCAAATAAGCCATTTTCGCGGCATCCGTGGGACGGGACAGGATCAGCGGCATACCGCCATAGAAGGCATAGTCCTCAAAGGCATCCTGCTTATCGCCGCCTACGGCTGAATAGTATTCGGCAAAGGAAAGCGGATGCACACGGATCTCATCGCTCCGTCCCCGGAACTCAGTCAGTATATCGGAGGACAGCATTTTGGAGTTGCTTCCGGTCACATAAATGTCTAAGTTGGGCAAGGACTTCAAATCGTTGAGCGCGTCGTAGAAGGTAACCTTCTTGCCATCTGGATTGTAGGGATTCGGAACTTCGTCGGACATCTGAATCTCGTCTACAAAGAGATAATATTGGCCTGTACTGTGTTCTACGATCTCACGGACATGAGCCGAAAGCTCCAGCGGATTGCGATAGCGAATATCACGGGTCAAGTCCAACTCAAAGGACAGAATATGATCTTCGGTAACACCCTCACCGAGAAGGTAACTCTTGAACAGATTGCGAAGCAGATAGGACTTGCCGCATCTGCGGATGCCGGTAATCACCTTCACCTGACCATCCCACATAAAGGAGATGATTTTCTTCAAATAGCGATCTCGTTTTATTTCCATAGCCCAACCTCCATTGAAAACTTGCTGGTATTATCATGCTACATTTCAATGGATAGTATACGGCACCGTGAGATAAAAATCAATAGCTCTGATGAAATGTTTGCGGATAAACCCGGTAACATTTCAGCGGGCGGTGATTCAAACCACCGCTCCTGTGAGGTAAAGAAGCCTGAAAGTTGACAAGAACTGCGACGCGGCTGACCTGCCACCCCTACGCCGGCGGCGGGCGGCAACGGTTTGTGGTCTACTGTGAACGAACTGATAATAGGAGAAATGCACAATGAAAAAAGCAATTTGTATCATTTTGGCTGCGGCAGTGACAATTATCGTCTCCAGACGCCCCCGACCCCGTGGCCGCAGAGAAATTTGAAAATTTTTTCAAAAAGTGGCGCACTTTTGATTTCGTTTTACGGATAATGATAGTAGAGGGAATTTTATGGACAAGCGTTTTTACCGATTTTTACAGGCAACCTGCTGTAACTGGCGCAACAGCTTCTTCGTTGATTGCCAGCGTTGTGACGGGTGCTCCGGTTTTCTTCTGTCTGTAAATCACAATGCCGTGCCGGCAATCATACCTGTGGCGGTATTCGAGGAACTGTCCGGTGAGACTGTGGATAAATATGATTGCATCGGCATTATGACGCTGGAGGGATTCCAACGCTTCTACACCAGCTGGCTTGTCTGGAACGTAGAAGACCCGAAACAGTGCAGTCTATCCCAATTGTGGGAGAGCTGCCAACAATGAACGCACACAAGCCGAAAGAAGGAGGTGAACATTCTGAAAAGAGTCAATATCCATTGCCCTCATTGCGGAGCTAAGGCTACCTTGCATCCTGCCAGCTTTGTATATGGCAACAGTCGTAGTGCAGGAAGCTATCTGTATGTTTGTGACCGCTATCCTGCCTGCAACAGCTATGTGGCTGCCCATCGCGCCACACGGCAGCCCATGGGCTCTCTGGCTGACGGGGAGCTTCGGCATAAACGTATCCAGGCACACCGGGCTTTTGACCGCCTGTGGCGCTCCGGTCTGATGTCCAAACGAGAGGCGTACCAATGGATGCAGACAGAGTTCGGTCTGCATAAAGATCAGGCGCACATCGCGCAATTCGGTGTGTATATGTGTGACCGGCTGATCCGCGCCTGCGAGCAATTTCGTATCCCCGGCACAGAGATCGCATAGAAACCGTGCCTAAATCCACCGGAAAAGAGAGGTGAATTCAACAATGAAGAATAAGGATATCGCCCTTACCGATACCCAGCGCGATATGGTAGAGGCGAACATGGACGTGGTACGCTGGGCCATCCATACCAGTGTTCAGGTCAATGAACAGTGCTATGGTTTCGGCTATGACGATTTGTTTCAAGAGGGCTGCATCTGGCTCTGCAAGGCTGCGGTGACATATGACCCGGATGGCGGCGCCAGCTTTCCCACCTATGCCCAGAAGGTCGTTGAGAACGGTCTGCGTACCTATTGCCGGCTGCAGCGCAGCAAGGAGCGGCGCTGCTTCCCAGTATCGGAGATATTTGACACGGAAGCTGACAGCCGCCGTGCCATGGCTTCCGGTATCCGCAGCTTTCAGGAGCAGTTGGCTGAGGTAGATGCACTATCCCTTCTGGAAAGCACAAAGCGGCAATACAACGGTGTCGCACGGCTGGGCATTGAGGCAATGCAGCTGAAATTTATCGGCCTGAGCAATACAGACATCGCCGCCCATTATGGCATCAAGGCAAACTACTTGGGCGCGGCCGTACATAGAGCTGCCGAGCGCCTGAAGTCCAACAAGGAGTTTTTGCAAAGTCTTGAATATGAGCCGATGAAGAAAGGCCCCAAGGCTTCATGAGAAAATGTGAGGTGAAATACATGCAGAAATACTACACGGCAGTGGGCCGTTTCGAGCGCAAAGGCCGCATGGGCGATATGACCTGCCCTATGGTCATCATCAACAAACGGGAATATGCATTGGATATTCAGGAGATGATCCTTTGGGCTGCGCTGAACTGGCAGATCATGGACGCCGGATCCCTTGAGAATGCTTATTCTGCCAAGCTGAAAGCCAGCGGCATCAGACCCCAGCGCAGTATCTCCGACTGTATGCGCCGACTGATGCAGCGCGGACTGGTGGTGGAGGGCTGCGGCGAAACCGATGAGGATGCACTGTATGCTCTGTTGTCAGGGCTTTACGTGGTGCCGATCTCAGACAGTTTGCTGCTGCGGCTGATCTCGTTTATCAAGCTGACGGTTTTCGGCCATGTCCCTTTTGCGGTTACCAGGAAGCTGTTTCGCAAGGACCGGCGCAGCGCAAACGAACGGCGGGTTTATCGTCTATCCTGGCAGGCACTCTTATCCACGGCAGAACTGATTAAGTGTGTGGAGTATGACATCCATACGATCCACTCTGATTCGCAGCTGATGGACGCCCTGTATGCAGACGATACCACCACCAGCGACAATATTGCGGATATGGTCAGGCCTTTCGGCTGCTGCCGCCCGGTGCTGCAGGCTGTGGCAAACCTCTATCTGCGCCGCCAGATCATCTTTGAAAGGCTGTCATGATGGACAAGCTCAGGACAGCACCGCTGCCTCTGAAGAAAAAGCTGCTCCTTACCGCATTGGTAGGAGCAGCTTTCTTCTTTGTGGGTCTGGCAGCCATTTTCTTTTCCCTCGATACCGTTACAGCTCTGCTCAGCGGCATCCTCGCCATAGGACTTGCTTTTAAAACGGCAGAACTCTACCGCCTAATTATCACCGGGCACTACACGACCGTTGATGGCACCTGCATTGCCATCACACAGACGCCGCTCCGCAAGTACCGCAATATCCGGATCATAGACAGTCAGGAGCGTGAAAGGACACTTGTACTGCCTAGGCAGGACAAGATAGAGGTTGGCCGCCGATATCGTTTCTATTTCAAATCCTCTGCACATAAATCTCCTGCACAGGTACAGACTGGCAGCAGCTTTATAGACGAATCTCTCCCGACCGATGGCTTTCTTGGGCTTGAGGCGGCGTCGGATTATAGCAATATTGACACGGTGCGTTGATTATAGTGTAATCCGAATCGAGGAATTTCCTTCGGCAGATCGTTGACTCCGATGCATATAGGAGTGACTATGAGCAGATTACATCCGCACTCCTTTTTGAAGACGTGTCATATTCCACCGCAATTACTGCGCTGCAGCACATCATTGATTCTCGTGTGTTTCAATAAATATCTATATATAGAATTGCGACTCTTGACAATCGCAATATATAGTGCTACAATGCACTTGTAGTTGTTCTTTGTGCATCGCCTATTCAGGGTTTCCGAATACCTTTCGGATCGCACACGTTTGTTAAGATTGTAATTTAGTGCCGACATGACAGCTTTGGCTTATTGCTGATGCTGTATGCCGGCACTTTTTATTATAGATATTTAAGCCGTAAGGCAGAAAGGAGTGTAATGGCAAACATATCCGTCGTTGGCCGTATTGTATCGGATGATATTGAACTGAAGATCAGCGCCAATAATCGGCCCTATCTACGGTTCGACCTTGCGGAGCGTACCGGTAAGGGGGCTTACGCAAGAACGCAGTATTATCAGGTCGTTGCCTTTGGGACTATTGCCTCACAGTTCGCCAAAAGAGGCTTGTGCCGCGGCGCGCTGATCAGTGTGGAAGGCACACTGGAGCTGGAGGACTATCTGAAACGGGATGGTTGGACGCGGGATAAGCGTCTGAAGGTCATCGCGCTGCGATGGCGGTATCTCCAGCCCTATGACACGAAAGTGCCTGAACAGGTACCGGAGATCGACGGAGAACGAGAACCCTTGCCCGGATAGGATGCCGGGCATAAGAGGAGCTGTCATGTATCAAAAGGATGCGTGGCAGCTCCTCTTTTTTGTTTTCATCACGAAAAGGAAAGGATGTGCAAAGCATGAATAAGAAGAAGTCCATCTGGTCTGGCGTATCTGTCCTTATCGCAGCCGTTCTGGCCATCGTTGCGTTTGTACGCAGCGACACACAGATCTGGCTTCTGACAGCTGCATTTACCATTTGGGCGATTTGGGTCACGGCCGCATTCGTATTCCCTTATATACAGGAACAGGAAAACGAAAAGCGGCGCGCCGCCCGCAGAGCAGCCTATGACGCACAGCGCCAGAGTCTTCGCGCACTGTCTGTGGAAGAGGAGGATGGCTTCGGCCCACTGCTGCTCCGCCATGTTAACCACCGGATCTCCGCATATTTGAAAGCAGCGTATCCGGATGCCACATGGGAGTGGCGCAGCCCAGAGCCGGAGAAACTGATCCTTCACGGCGGAACAGGCCGTATCACCATCTCTGGTATTCCCGACTATGATCAGGCGGAAGTGACCTTTGACCAAAAGGCCAACTTCTCCTGCTCACTGCTGAAGGTCACACCTGTGGTACAGAGTGCGGCGGAGAACGGCACCTCCGAGAAGCTGCCTGCTCCGCCCCGTGAGATCGATCCGCAGGTCTGGTTCGAGCAGCAGGGACGCAAGGTTCTGGATGATCTGATCTACGACCTCAACTCCCGTGGCTATAGCAGCCTTGTCATCAAGGACAACGGTGACATCTGCATCCGTCAGGGTGACGTAGAGAACGCGCAGACCTCATTCAAAAGCCTGCCGGAGAAGCATTACTGGCCCCGGCTCCTGAAGGTGTTCGAGCGTGAGGGCATCGCCGCCAGCATGACGGATGATGCCATCGCGCTGAACTGGTAAGGAGGGTGCTGCCATGAAAACAGGCTTAACCCTGGAGCAGCTTGCCGCGGAGATCACCCGGCAGCAGAGCGCCAAAGAGGATTATGTGGTCAATACCGGCAATCTTCGTCTGGAAAGCTATGGTCCCGATCTGACACTTCGTGTGCTGGACAGTGACGGTGCAGACCGTATCGAACCGCTGGAGATCGGGGACATCGCCCACCGGCAGATCGGTACGCATCTGAGTATCCCTGCCAAGTACTATGAGCGAATGCGCAGCGAAGACCCCGGACTACTGGCACACAATGTCAACACATGGCTGGAGCGGACACCTACCCAGCGCATGATCCGTGTGCTGGACGGTAAGGCACGCGCCTACCTCAGCAATCGTTATCTGCGTATGGACAACTACAGCATCGCCTCAGCGGTGCTGCCCATCCTGGCGGAGATCCCCGATGTGCGCATCGAGAGCTGCCAGATCACCGACTCCCGCATGTATATCAAGGCGGTCAATCCCCGTTTACAGGAGGATGTGACGCCGGGTGACACAGTGCAGGCCGGTGTGGTCATCAGCAATAGCGAGGTGGGCTTAGGCTCTGTCAACATCCAGCCTCTGATCTACCGATTGGTATGCAGCAACGGTATGGTGGTCAACGATGCCGCCACAAAGCGCAACCATATTGGCCGGGCAACGGATGCGGAGGAGAACTTCCAGCTCTATTCCGAAAAGACGCTGGCTGCAGACGATCACGCTTTTCTGCTGAAGGTGCAGGACACTGTCCGTGCCGCCGCAGAGGAAGCGCGGTTCGCTCAGGTGGTGGGCATGATGCGGGAGGCTGCGGCCGTCCCCATGAACACTGCAGATGTACCCGGCGTTGTGAAGCTGGCCAGCAGACAGTTCGGCCTTACGGACTCGGAGGGTGAGGGCATCCTGCAACATCTGATCGAAGGCCATGACCTGAGCCTGTACGGTCTTTCCAATGCGGTAACACGGTACAGTCAAGACGTAAGCAGCTATGACCGCGCCTCGGATCTGGAGATCATCGGCTACAACATTCTGGCAATGCCCAGAAGTGTGTGGTCGCGGCTGAATCAGGTATCCGCGGCGTAATGTGAAAAAACAAAAAAGATAAAATGGAGGATCAAAAATGAGTTATCCTGAAACTACTACGATGGCAACTGCCAGTGCATTCAACCTTCCCACCATGGCCGGCCTTGATTTCGGCAACGATGATCTTGCTGACGATATGGAGGGCTTGACGCTCTCATTCCCCAAGGTCAAGATCCCGTCCGGCGGCGCACTGCAATTCGAGCTGCCTACCGGCGACCCGGAGAATCCGGAGTATACCCGGTTTCTGCAGGGCGTTATCCTGTATCACCATGCCAGTGGCGCGTATTGGCCCGAGGGCTGCGAATACGATGATAACACCGCCCCTCTGTGCTCCACCGTGGACGGAAAGCAGGGCTACGGTACACCCGGCGGCGCCTGCGCTGCCTGTGAGCTGAACCGTTACGGGACGGCAACAGACGGAAGGGGGAAGGCCTGCAAGAATATGCGTATTCTGTATCTTCTGCAGGACGGTGACTATATCCCGCTGCAGCTCTCTCTGCCGCCTACCAGCCTGCGACCGTTCAATGATTTCATGAATGCTGCATTTGTGGCCCGGCGCCGTCCGGCATGGAGCAGCGTGGTGCAGATCGGCTTGAAGCGCGTGGACAACGGCAACAACACCTACAGTGTGGCGACCTTCCGTAAAGTGGAAGATCTCCAGCCTGAACAGGTGGGCGAGTTCCGCGCCTTTGTAGAGTCGTTCCGCCAGCAGGCGAAGGAGATGCTGAAGAACCGTGCGGAGCTGTCTGCCGCCCGTGAGGGTGAGGAGGACCAGTATGCCACCGCAAACACCGAGTATGCTGTTGCCGACAGCGGCCAGCATTTCTGCATTTCCGGTGCGGATGTGATCGATGGCGAGCGTGAGGAGCTTCCCCACTAAATGAACCTATCAGACCTTATAAGGATCTGAAACATGTGAAGAGCCGCAGTCTGTGTAAAACACAGGCTGCGGCTCCCGGCATATAGGAGGAACTGTAATGAATGAAAATACCCCCATGACCCCAGCGCAGCAGCTATTTGCGGAGGAGCATCACAATCTGGTCTATGCTTTTCTCAATGAGAAGAAGCTGCCGGAGGATGAGTATTACGATGTGGTGGTCTTTGGCTACTTGCAGGCAGTCATGGACTATACCACGCAGGGTGAGTCCAGCCGTTTCAGCTTCGCCACCATTGCATGGCGCAAAATGGAGAGCCGCCTGGCAGACCACTTCCGCCATCAGGCATCTACCAAGCGTGCAGCACCGACGGTCAGCCTCAATGCTGTTATGGACGATGCCGGCCTGTCTCTGTCTGATATGCTCTCCGCAACGGATGAGAGCTTTCTGGAGATGGAGACCGGCCTGCTGTTCCACGATCTGGGCCGGCATATGCCCCGCCGTGATATGAACGTACTGCGGCTCAAGGCAGATGGCTACGGTACGCGGGAGATCGCGCAGAGGGAGAATACCACCGTGCACATGGTGCGGAGTATTCTCAAGCGTGCCTATTAGATCATTCGCAAGCTGTTTTTCGATTCGGATAATGATTGCGCTTTTCACGACCACACAGGTCGAAGGAAGGAGAAAGAAAATGAATAAGAAGCAGGTCATTCTTACCGGCCGGTTGGCCGCACCGCTCTGCGAGGGCAGCCGTGCATGGATACGCCATCATAGCGGTCTGGTCTGCACCTCACGGGTCGTCCGTATCCAATCTCTCACTGACAGAAAGGCCGTTTTTGAGACCATGAACTCCATGTATCATGTGTCCTTGGAAACGTACCCTTTTGTGATGGAGCTGCCGGAAGCGATGTGCGCATAGTATGACGAATGGTATAGGAGGGCGGCAAACGCCGTCCTCCTATATCCCCATCTCCCAGTATAATGGGTATAATGGGATCGAAGGAAGCTAACATACCGATTTATGCGACAGTAAAGTCCGGTGCAAATCTATGCACCTTCCCCCGATACCAAATGTGTTAATCGAAGCAGCACAATAAGAATAAATGCGGAGAAGCACCGCTGAATTGTTTGACGACAGTTCAGCGGTGCTTTTGTTTTTGTAGGAGGACTTTTAATTATGGGATTACTCGATAAATTAGAGCAAGTTGAGATCAAGGCGGATTCCCGCCTGCCGGAGGATGACCTGATGTTCTGCGAAACCCAGCAACAGGCGTATGATGAATCCTGCCGTGCGCTCCGTGAAATACGCCAACAGTGGAAAAAAGCGATTCAGGCGCAAAGAGACCTGCTCGGCATTGGGCAGGATGGGTCGCTGCCCTACTTTGGGAGCAATTACCGGTTCGGGATAACGGATCTGAACCGAGAACTGGAGAAGTTCCACAGTAGGTTCATCTCTGAGCTCACACAGCATTTCAATGAGAAATATAGCGTAACGATCTCAACGGATGCCATCAAAGAGCATCTGATCCCTGCAGAGCCGGACCCGTATAGGTGCGATATGGATACGAGCAAGGAGTATCATCGCAATCTGCGGGCTCTTTCGCTGCACTATGAAGATGTGGTTGACCAGATGTTCATACAACTGGATGGACTCAGTTTTGTAGAACGCGCTTATCAGGAGCTACGCATTAAATGCTATAAAGCGGCGCATAGCTACAACGACAAGCCCAGCTACGACAGTAAAGGGGATACGCTTCGCTTTGGCGGATACTTTTGCACCTGTGATGAAAATTGGGGTCGTGAAGACTGGAGCCTTGCAGACCGCATGAAGGATGTCCTTGCCGGCGTGGCGCACTTTGAAACCAATACCTTTGGGTGCAAGCCTGCGGGATTCTCCGAGCTACTCGGTTATTCCGATGTGTCCACCTCAGTGTTTCAGTTCCCAGACTGCCAGAAGCTCATACAACTGCGCATGTTCAAAAACGGGCGCGTGGATCTGAAGTTTAAGACGGCGTCTATTGCAAAGGAGTTTGCCGAAACGTATCTTGACTATTCATGCTGAGGTGTCGTCATGAAGTATACACCCTCGACAGAATCGATCCCCCAGAGCAGTCGCAGAGAAGTTAACGAAAAGCTCCTGTACCTGATCGACAACAACTGCTGCGAAGCGTATGGTATCACGAAGCAGGATGTTTTTCAGGGTTATACAGGGGATGGGGGCCTGCACGGGCTTTCCCGGAAGAACTATCGGAGCTACCATACATACAGTGAGGCAAAAAAGGAACTGGAAAACGGCCAGTTCTTTACACCGCCCGCCTTGTGTCAGTTCGTGGCGGATTGCCTTTGTCTGGAGGAGGACGATCTGGTAGCGGACCTCACCTGTGGGATGGGGAACTTCTTCAACGTAATGCCGGTGGAAGCCAATGTCTATGGCTGTGAATTGGACACCAAGGCATTCAAGGTGGCGTCATATCTTTATCCGGAGGCCAATCTGGTTAATAAGGATATTCGCAATTATATGCCGCAGGTACGCTTTGATTATGTGGTAGGCAACCCGCCCTTCAACCTGCAATGGATGGCTGAGAATGGAAAGGAGTATCTATCGCAGATCTACTATTGCTTGAAGGCTGCCCAATTCTTGAAGCCACTGGGAATCCTGGCTTTGATCGTACCCAACTCATTTCTGGCCGACTCGTTTTCGGACAGCTCAATGATTCGGAAGATGGAGGCACAATTCCGGTTTCTTGGTCAGATCCTGTTGCCGGATGATACCTTTGCGCAGATGGGTGTTTCGCACTTCCCAATAAAGCTGCAGTTCTGGCAGAAGAAGGGCGTGGATTCCGAAACACCGGCTCGCTATCGCACAGGAATGGATAACGATCTTTCCGGCGGTATCTATGCTGGTGCAGCACAAGCGATCCACATGTCGCTGCTGCAAATGCCAAAGGCCATGCTGAAGGAAAATCGCGCCAAGATCCTGCGGGAACTGGCAAAGGAGCGTCAAACCTCTGCATCGTTTACTTATACGGTAGAGAAGATGCTGTACCAAATCAGGACACATCCGTCCCTGAAGGATCGGTATGCCCAATGCTGCGCGTATCTGCATCGGTTCTATACGGAGACACAGCCGCCAGAGATGCGATATGAGGAATGGTGCAAACGGCGGTTGACCGAGGCGAAGGTACTGCATTATCTTCGTCAGACACTCAGACGTCAGAACCGGCAGCCGGAACGTGATGAGATCCACCTTGTCAAGCGGGATTATTCATTCGCCTATAAAGGGTATAGTGCTGCAGTGCGACGCCGCATGAGCGAAGAGCTGCGCCAACCTATCCCGGTCTGTGAAGCAGTGCTGCGCGGTGAAACACTCCATGGTTACGAACGGCTGCTGCGTAAAAAGCGGCATGAATACCTGATCCAGAGCCAGCCTTTTCAGGAAATGACCCCGGACACGGGAATTGGGAAATGGTTGGATGATTTCTGGTTATGGGATGCCGAGAACGAGGAGGAGATCCTGCTGAACGATACCCAACTCCACGACCTGAATCTTGCTCTGCAAAAGCGTTATACGCTGCTGCAATGGGAACAGGGTTCCGGTAAGACACTGGCTGGCATTGCCTATGGGAAATACCGCATGGACAGACAAGGGTATCGTAACACCTGGGTCATTTCATCGGCCATCTCTATCCGCAATAACTGGAATGTGGTGCTGCCCAACTATGACGTGTCGTATGTGTTCGTGGAACGGCTGAGGGATCTGGAGCGGATCAAGCCCGGCGACTTTGTGCTGATGACATTTAATGCGCTGTGCAAGTATCGCAGGCAGATCAAAAAATGGCTGAAGATCCATAGCCGCAAGACCTGTCTTGTACTGGATGAAAGCGATGAGATATGCAATCCGTACAGCAGCCGTGCCAAGGCGGTGCTGTCCTGCTTCAGACGATGCCAATCAAAGCTGCTGACCACAGGAACCAGTACCCGGAACAACATCTCTGAGTTCGCACCGCAGATGGAATTACTTTATAACAATTCCATCAATATGCTATCCTGCTGCCAAACCATCTATCACTATGATAAGGACGGCACGGCGACACGAGAGACTAACCCGTGGTACGGTCAACCGATCCCGGCCTATCGTCGTGGGTACACGCTGTTTGCCAATTCACATCTGCCGGAGAAGATCACCGTATTTGGTGTCGGACAGCGCACACAGGACATCTACAATGCAGATATTCTGCGTGATATCCTCGCCAAGACAGTAATCACCCGTACCTTTGAGGAGGTCACCGGGAAGGACATCAAACGTATCCATCAGGAGCCCATTCCGTTTTCAGCAGAGGAGAAGGCTGTATGGGTACAGGCGGTCAAGGAGTTCCATACCATGCGCCAGAAATATTTCACCTCAACGAAAAACGCGAGGAAAGATGCCATGCTGCGGATCATCCAGCAGATCACGCTTTTGCTGCGGATCAGTGCCGCGCCCAATACGGTTTCGGAGTATAGCGGCGAGCTTCCCGGGAAGCTGCGGAGAACGATCCAGCTTACCGGCAGCTGGGCAGAAGAGATCGTGGCCATAGGCGTCCGCCATACCGTGGTGCTGGACGCCTATGCGGCAGCCCTGCGGGAAGCGTTTCCCAACCGGCCACTTTTCATTGTGACCGGCGCGACGACTACCTTTGCAAAACGCAGGGCATTACGCCAAACACTCCGCGAGAGCGGAAACGGCATCCTGCTGTGTACGCAGCAGAGCTTGCCCAGCTCAGTCAACTTCGAGTTCGTCAACAAAGTCATCATCCCGGAGCTGCACTATAACAACTCCCGCATGAGCCAGTTTTACATGCGCTTCATCCGCTTTAATTCCGTTGACTGGAAGGACATCTATTTCCTGACCTATGCACAGAGCATTGAGTCCAACCTGATGCAGATGATATTGGCAAAAGAGAAGCTCAATCTCTTCATGAAGGGCGACGAAACAGATATGGATGATATTTACGAACGATTTGGAGTGGACTACGATCTCACATCGCTGCTGTTATACCGCGACATAGATGAAGACGGCCGTTTCAGCATTCGCTGGGGCGAACAGGAAATTGCGTAAAGGAGATATCGAGCATTGAGGTAAAGAGAAACCAAGGCGGAACGGTTCGTACGTGTGGCTGAACAGCGCACACAACGAGCCGTAGACGCTATCCATTCGCTTTCTAATTGTGCAAGCCGTGTGTGTTACGATTACACGCCGGAACAGGTAGAACAGATCATAGCGGCACTGGAGGCGGAAGTAAGACGCCTGCAGAGTGCATTTACGGGCGAAAACCGCTTTACACTGCGCCCATGAGTCAGAGGCCCCGGATGATTTCCGGGGCCTCAAATATAAGTCAATAAGGAGTATAAACATGAAAAGAGAATCTGCCCCGCAGGAGTATACCTGTCGGAATTGCCCGGAACGGTATTACCATGCGATCCCCGCTCCCCAGAAGTCAAAGGAACTCATGATGCACTTTGGCGAAAGCTATTGCACCCTGCCGAAGAGAGCCAGACATCTTAAAAGCCGTGATCTGAACAGACGGGCACCGGAATGGTGCCCGAAGCGGAAAGTGCCGAACACGCTGCGGATCTACTATTACCGCAGCTCGGAAACGTATATGTTGGACAATGTGCTGCATCAGGGCTTTGCATTCACACCGCTGCCCACGGCAAGCCGCTATGCAATGGCATATGAGGGAACTTCCTCGCTCTCCCCGCGGGAGTTTTGGCTAAAGCTGCTCACACAGAAGGATACGGAGCTGTTAGGCATAGAGGTCAAAGCCAAGTCCGTAGTAGAGATAGACGATGGGCTTGCCCCGTGCTTTTTCTTCAAAACGGAAGAAGGCTATACACGCTGCAGGAGCTTCGATGCTGATCGCGCACGTACCAACTGCATGGAAGGCTGGGAGGAATATAATCAGGAGGACATAAAATGATCATCAACCAAGAGGGTATGCGCTATACATACAACGGCATGACCTACACTGTCGGTGCCGCTGTCATGGCAACAGAGGCAAGTGAATATCGTGGACTTTATGGCACCATCACGGAGATCCGTGATGGATCTGACCGAGAGACAGAGAACGATACGCCTGACATCTATTGCTGTTTTGAACCACCTCTGTTTCAAGAAGAGATCCAAGAGCTGGAGCAACGCTTCACAGAACTATATCAATCGCCTAAGAAGCTCGATGAGATCACACTGGATATGGTTATCATGGCACCAGAGATGGTTCGGGTGATCTCGGCTGACCCAAAGGAGTGTAAGGCCTGCGAGCTTTACCTGCTTACCACACACTGCACGACGAATCTGGATTCCAGCAGCTTCACTGAGCTATACGCCGACTACGATGCCGGACGTTTTGCCCTACTGCAAAGTGTCCGGGAGGAACAACAGGATGGCTGCGTAAAGGATTGGGCAGATAGGGACGTACTGGAAGAAGAATATGGCATTGACCGCTATGAGGCATGGTATCGTGATGAATACTTCGAGAATCATTTCGTCATATCGCTTGAAAAGCTGTCCCTCATGCTGCCGCCAGATTTTATAGAAAATCCGAAAAGTTATAATTGAAATTATTATAATTTGCGGTATAATACTTTATGGAGGCGGTGAGCTTATGAAGCAATTTGTTGATCGACAGCAGGAGATGGAGACGCTGCAAAGTGAGTATGAGCGGAATGGCAGCGCACTTGTCGTACTGTATGGACGCCGGCGAGTGGGAAAGACTACGCTGATATCCGAGTTTATTCGGGATAAAAACGCCCTGTTTTTCCTTGCAAGTGAAGAGTCCGAAGCACAAAACCGAGCGGCATTCAAAGAGAAAGCGGCAGAATTCATTGATAGTGATCTTCTGCGTAATGCGGATGTCAAGAGCTGGGACGTGATATTCAAGTCAATCATGGATGCCAAGCATGACAGCAAGCCCGTTATCGTACTGGATGAATTTCAGTATCTGGGCAAAGCGGAGCCTGCGTTCCCTTCCATTTTCCAGCGGATATGGGAAGAGATATCACAGAACCAGTCTGTTATGGTAATTCTTTGCGGCTCTCTGATTTCCATGATGGAGTCTCAGACACTGGCCTACGGCAGCCCTTTATACGGAAGGCGAACCGCGCAGATCCGGCTCAAGCAGATCCCGTTCGCCTATTACCATGAGTTTTTCCCTGGCAAAACCCGCAGAGAACTCATTGAGCTATACTCTGTTACAGGTGGTGTCCCCAAATATATTGAGCTATTTTCGGAGAGCGGCGATATCTATCGTGCTATCCAAAAATGCGTACTGAACCGTTCTGGCTATCTCTATGATGAACCGCATTTCCTGCTGCAGCAGGAGGTCAGTGAGGTTGGTAGTTACTTTTCCATTATCAAGGCGATCGCAGCCGGAAATCACAAGCTTTCCTCGATTGCCTCTGTGTTGGAGGTCAAGTCAACGAACCTGACCAAGTACCTGAAGACCTTGATGGATCTGGATATTCTGGAACGAAGGGTGCCTGTCACAGAGGAAAATCCCGAGAAGAGCAAGCGCGGCCTTTACAAGATCAAGGATAACTATCTGCGGTTTTGGTTCGCATTTATCTATCCCAATATGAGCTTTATCGAAAGCGGGCATAGCGGTATCGTGATGGATAAGATCCGCAAGGGCCTCACTACCAGCCACATTGGCTTCGTATATGAGGACATCTGTGAGGAGCGGATGTGGGAATTGAATGTTAATAACACATGGCCGTTCCAGTTCTCCAAGCTGGGTGGGTATTGGGATGCCAAGAATGAGATCGACATTGCAGCCCTTGATCCGGAGGGAAAGAACCTGATTTTGGGAGAGTGCAAGTACTGGAAAGAACCCGTTGGTCTTAATGTCCTTCATGCGTTGGAAGCTAAGGTCTGCGATGTCGCATGGGAGCGGGATCGGCGAAAAGTGTGGTACGTCCTGTTCAGCATCTCCGGCTTCTCGGATGAGCTACGCAATCATGCCGCAACACGGGACGATCTTCTTCTGATTGATGATGGAGAAAGATAGCTGATCGACCAGCCGGTTCAATATCTTCAATGCGCTCCAAAATCCTTTGAGGGAATTCAAGAAGTTCTGACAAATGTGTATCAAACAGACGTGGAGATTTCCACGTCTGTTTTTTTCCTATCTGTTGCAGTAATGCGTATTAAAGTCGTATAAACACAGTATAAGCACAAAAAAGAGAAGGAGCTGATCTTATGTTAGTCTGCGTAGACCACGGAAATAAACAAATCAAAACAGCCAGTCGGGTATTTACATCCGGACTGGTAGAGAGCGATACCCGTCCCCCTTTCGGTGACAACATCCTATTTTATCGGGGAAAATACTACACGCTCTCCGACCAACGTATCCCCTATACCCGGGATAAAACAGAGGACGACCGATTTTTTATCCTGACGTTGTTTGCCATCGCTTACGAGATCAACGCGGCGGGCCAGTATGTCCCGGATCGGCTGATGAACATTCAGCTTGCCGTTGGGCTGCCCCCTGCGCATTATGGAACGCAGTATAAACGCTTTGCCCAGTATTTCCTGAACCGCGGTGTGATCGGGTTTGAATTCAATGGGAGAGAATACTCCATCTGCATCACAGAGGCGGTCTGCTTCCCGCAGGCGCTGGCAGCCACGGCTCCGGTGTTCAAGCGGCTCCAACTCGGCACGGTTGCCAAGGCCACTGTGATCGACATAGGCGGTTTTACTGCCGATTACCTCTCCCTGCGCTATGGCGCAGCAGACTGGGCTTCCTGCGATTCGCTGGAAAACGGCGTCATTACACTCTATAACCGATTGCTGTCCAAGATTCGTGCCGACCATGATCTGCTGCTGGAGGAAACGGACATTGACTCCATTCTCACAGGTTGCAGTACAGAGTACGGCAGTGAGATCCAAACACTGGTAGAGCGCGGCGCGGAGTCCTTCGTGGCGGACCTTTTCCGTACTCTGCGGGAGCGGAAGATCGAGCTGCGTACCGGCAAGGTTATTTTTGTAGGCGGCGGCTCTCTGCTGCTTCGGAAACAGATCGAAAAGTCCGGTAAGGTCGGTACAGCCATCTTTGTGGAGGAGATTGGTGCCAACGCTGCCGGGTACGGTCTCTTGTATGCGGCTACGAAGACGAGCAGGTGATCCATATGGGCGAAAAGAAGGATTCCTTCAGATTTACCGTCCAATTCAATGCCGGTGACCCAAGCCACCAGCAGGTAGCCGCGATCTTGAACGAGCAGGGTCGGCGCAAGGCACAGTTCATGGTCAACGCCGTGACCCACTATATGAATTGCCCGGAAACACCGGAGGCCGCGGCTGCGCCAAGGATAGACCGGCAAACAGTGGAGCAACTGGTTCGTGAGATACTGTCCAATATGCACCCGGAACCCGTACCCGCAGTGGGCGAGGATATGCCCGGCTGCGATCCGGCTATTACGGCCTCTGAAGACATCCCCTTCGATGCCGCGGCCATGCTGGGAGAAGATGGTTTCCATTCGCTCATGGAATCATTGGCTGCAATACAGAAGCCGTGAAATCAACAGGTAATCATATGGAGCATACTTCGGCATACATAAATTGCCAGGAGCCAGACTGCGTGATACGCGCAGTCCGGCTCCTGACTTGTAAGGAGACAATGGCCGAAAGTAAGCCAGCACTTTCAGACCGGTAGAAATCGCCGCTCCCGCATGATATGAAAAATGAGCCTTCTCCGTTTGGCATAGAAACGGAAAAAACTCATTTGTATTGTACCACGACTGTCAAGCGGTGCAGAACTTTGGCAGCGCTATGCCTCATCCTCCGCCAGCATACGGTATCCGACGCCAAGCGCATTGATGATGCAGCGCTTTTCGCCGGGCGTCACGCCCATTTTCTTGCGGATGTGCTTCATATTGACTTGCAGTTTCCTGATGCTGCCATAGTCTGAATGCCCCCAGACCGCACGGATGATGGCGGCATACAAAAGGACAAGCATCTAAAATGGATGCTTGTCCTTTTATATCCGACGCATTATGTTAAGATGTGCAGTAGATGCTCCATTTTGCTGTCCCATTCTCTGCTGGAATCAGCGCACCCTTTCAGTTCAGTTTCGACTTTGGTATTTATTGGCAGATTTTTCTTATAGCGGATGGTATGCTCAAGGCTTGCCCAGAAGTCCATAGCGATTGTACGGAGTTGTATCTCCACCGGCACATGGACCTCTTTTTCTGCAAAGAATACCGGCAGCCGGATCGTCAGGTGCAGACTGCGATAGCCATTTGGCTTAGGGTGTGAAATGTAGTCTTTCTCTGTGATAATTTCAATGTCAGACTGACCTTTTAAGCACTTTGCCAAAAAGAACACATCCTCCTCGAAAGAGCAGATCACACGCACACCGGCAATATCCATGATATTGGCCTGCATGGTCGGAAAATCCAGAGGAAGTCCGCGCTTCTGCATCTTATTCATAA